>QWCH01000142.1_pt1 | contig 198920 bp, 198 predicted proteins | sample 1972671 | NCBI WGS metagenome assembly QWCH01 (sample SAMN09866713, study PRJNA288562) | Human gut metagenome isolate term3_stool, whole genome shotgun sequencing... | isolation source: gut | host: Homo sapiens | place: USA: California | reverse complement strand
TCTTCAAAAATCATTGATATTTATTTGTTTGATTTGCTTTCGCATCTCTGGTTCTCTGTCTGGCACTTTTCGTGTGCTGACTCTATTATAGTACCACACGCTTTTTTTCTTGTCAAGGATTTTTATCTTTTTTTTATGACTTTTTTCCTTTTCTTACAAGTTTTTCTCTTGCCGACATTCAATACTATAACATCTGTTTTTTGCTTTGTCAAATTTTTTTATTAAAAAATTTAAAAAAGCCCATTTTTGGGCTTTTGTTATAGTTTGTAATGATGTTTTATTATTTTTAGGTTTTCTTTTATTTCCTCTGTTAGGTCATCATAGGTTAGTAGCTCTTCAATGTCTTCCTTGGCTTTTTCTGTGTTTCCTACTACCAGATTTATTTGTATCTTGTTGTAGGTCATTCTGGAATCTTGAGGATATTTTTTTAGTCCCTCTCCTATGACTTTTAATGCTTCAAACTCGTTTTTATTTAGGTATAGGCTTATAGCATAGTCATTATAAAGTTCTCTAAAGTCTGCATTTAATTCAAGCGATTGTTGAAATGCCATGATCGAATTTTCATAGTTGCCAATATTTTGATAGGCCACTCCTAAATAGTAATAGGCGTCTGCTCTTTTTGTTTTTGATAAAAGTTTGGTTAAGGTTCTTACAGCTTCATTATAATTGCTTTTTCCTATATAATATAGGGCTTGTTCAATTTCTGCATTATCATCTATTGAAATTAACTTATTTCTTATATCATTTTTCGCTATTTCATCATCTGTCAGTCTTAATGCATTGTTATAGTAAGACCTCGCTTTGATGTACTCGCCTAAGTTTGCATATATATTTCCAAGTTCGTAGTAAGATAGTTTAAATTTTTCATCATTCTTTAGGATTTCTTGGAGTATTCTTAGGGCTTCCTTTACAAAGTCATTTTGATATTGGCCATCATCTTCATAGGCTAAGGGCCAAAGTAGTCTGGCGTATAAATAGGCGTTGTATTTATTTGCTGAATCTAAAATATAACCAGCTCTTGCTAGTAATAGTGCCTTAGTTTTATCACTTTCTTCGCAGTATACAGACTTATTTGCTGTGTAATCACCTATATTTTTCAAATATTTTTCGAGTACTTTTTCATATTCTTTTCTATATAAAAAGTTCGGATCAATTGCTAAGTTTATTAGCATGGCTTCTAGAATAATTTCTAAATTTATCTCATTTTTAAAGTCACCTGTCTTGATTCCCTCTTTCATATCTTCCACATATATAGGTAGGGATATGCCTTTGAGTTCCTCGTTCAGACTATCTTCCCTTAGCTCAATATAAGCAAGCCTATCAGTGTATTTTATGAAATAACCATCTAAACTACCCATTAGCACCCCCCCATGAATTTTCTTTGCCTGTAGGAATGTTTATTTAGATGTTTAAATAAGATTCCCCTAAAGAGCATGAAACCAGTATGGACAAGGGCAATTATTAGACAAGCTATTATTTTCCCCCCTCCCATTGGTTGGCCTATGGCGAATTTCAAACTTAGATAAAACTCCACTCCAATAAAAATCAAACTATAAAGTCCGTAGTGAAGCGGATTATTTTTTACAAAGTTTACTGATTCAATGATTGCATTTACACCACTTCTACCATTTAGATATATTTGTTCATATATTGATGATAGAAGAATTTGTATAAGAACAACAACAAAAATCCTCGCTTGGACTGGGAAATTTACCAAAAGTAGGTTAGTAAACATCTCTAATAGGTAAACCCAAAACATGGTTTCTATCATTGGTCCAAAAAAATTCCCCACCGAATTTTCAAGAGAAGATTTGCCAGTATTTCCGAATTTTACAACAGATACCAAGCTTTGAACAACAAAACAAGATATGATTACCCCGATAAAATAATTAATAATGCCACCTATGGTGCCAGCGATGACACCAAGGTTGAATTCATTATTTTCAAAAATTGTATTTATGAGGACGAAGATAAAGACCATATAAGACTTGTTAATCTTTTTTATAGTTTCCTTGAAAGCTATTTTAGATACACCTAAGAAGTCTTTAAATTTGTTCATTTACATCTTCTCCACAGTTTTTATTCCTAATAGTCCTAGTCCTGTTTTGATTACTACTGATGTTGCATAGGCAAGAGCTAGTCTTTCTTCCTTTAATTTTTCGTCTTCTACCATAATCTTAGAAGAATTGTAGAATTTATTGAAACTCTTTGCTATATCTGTTAGGTGTCTAGTAACTAAGGATGGCTCGTATTTTTCTTTAGCCTTTACAACTACATCTTCAAAACCAGCTAGCTTTTTAACAAGGCTAAATTCTTCATCACTGGTTATTTTTTCAATTGCCAATGGTTTGATTTCATCTTGACCTGCTTTTCTTAGGACAGATTTTGCTCTAGCATAGGTGTATTGAACATAAGGTCCTGTTTCCCCGTCAAAGTTTAGGACTTCATCCCAATCAAAAACATAGTCTTTTATCCTGTTGTTATATAATTCTTGGAATTTAACGGCGCCGATACCAACTATTCTTGATACTTCGCCAATATCATTTACTGTGTCCTCACGATTTTCCATAATTTCACGAGTTTTTTCAATTGCCTTATTTAACACATCTTCAAGAAATACTACCTGACCCTTCCTTGTAGATAGGGTTTGGTCTTTTAGACTTACCATACCGAAGGAGATGTGCTTGCATCCTTTATAGAGGTCGTAGCCCATTAGTTCAAGTATTCTCCATAGTTGTTGGAAGTGGAGATTTTGTTGGGTAGCTACAACATAGAGGTTTTCGTCAAAATTGTATTCTTTTTTCCTATTTATGGCTGTAGCTATATCTCTTGTGATATAGGCAGATGAGCCGTTTGATTTTATTATTATTGATGGTGGTAGGTCAAATTGAGCAAGGTCTATAATTTGTGCCCCATCAGATTCTACTAGTAGTTTTTTTTCTTTTAATTCCTCTAAAATCTCTGGCATATATTTTGAATAATAGGCTTCACCCTTGTAATTATCAAATTCTATATCAAGAAGTTTATAAACCCTGTCAAATTCATTGAAGGAAATTTCCTTAAACCAAGACCAAAGTCTAGTTGCTTCTTCTTCGCCTTCCTCTAGATTTTTAAATTCCTTACGAGCTACTTCCATCATTTCTTCATTCTCACTTGCTTCAGTATTATATCTTACATAAAGATTTAAAAGCTCTTTGATTGGATTGGCATTTAATTTCTCATCATCACCCCAAAGTTTGTAGGCTGCAATCATGGTTCCAAACTGAGTGCCATAGTCACCGATATAGTTGGTAGCTATTGTATTGTAACCTAAAAATTCGTGGATATTTCTTAGAGCATCACCGATTACGGTTGATCTTATGTGACCAATATGGAATGGTTTAGCTATATTTACAGAAGAAAATTCTACTATGGCAGTTTTGCCCTTGCCCATGTCGGATTTGCCGTAATTTTCTTTTTTGTCAATAATTGCGTTTATAACGTCATTTTCAAATTTTTTCCTATCTAAGAAAAAGTTTATATAAGGTCCAACATTTTTTATTTCAGAAAAATCATCAATGACCAAAGTAGAAGCCAATTCTGCTGCTATTTGAGCTGGATTTTTTCTTAATGTTTTTGCTAGTTGAAAGCATGGGAAAGAATAATCCCCCATGTTTTCTTGAGGTGGAATTTCAATAAGCTGGTATATATCTTCACTTGATATACCTATACCTTGGCTGTCTAATTTTTTAGCAATAATTTCTTTATAATCTTTCATTTTTCCTCCTTAGGAAAACTTAACAATGGTAACTCCGTAACCGCCTTCTTCATCATCTCCAAACCTGTAAGATTTAACTCTCTTATCGGTTTTTAAATTTTCACTTACACCCTTAATTAAGGCGCCAGTGCCCTTACCGTGGATGATTTTTGCTTGGTCAAGTCCTGCGAGCATAGCATCGTCTAGATATTTATCAAGATTTCTCATAGCTTCGTCATATCTTTGCCCTCTTAAATCTAAGCTTGCAGAAATATTCATAGCCTTTTTTACACTATACACCTTCTTGATGTTTTTCTCAGTTTGGTTCACGCCTTCAATTTTCTTTACATTCTTGATATTTGAATCCATCTTAAGGATTCCCATCTGAACTTTTATGTTGCCCTTTGAATCTGGCCCTTCTATTACTTCTGCCTTTTCATTTAAGCCTGCGACTATGATCATATCTCCAACTTTCAACTCATCTGGTGCATCCTTTGCCCTCGTTTGCCCAAACCTGTCTTCTTCTCTTTCTATATAAGAATCCTTAAATTTATTCCTAATCTTATTTAAAGACCTATCAATGTCGCGAGTGTTGGCGTTTTTAGACCTCTTAGCTTCTTTAAGCATAGCTTGGCTTTCCTTGTTGGCCTTATCGAGAATTTCATTCGCTCTCTCTTCTGCCTTTTTGATAATTTCCTCTTTAGCCTCATCTATTTCCTTGGACTTATTCCTTAGTTTGTCCTTGATAGACTGGATTTCTCGCCTATAAGCTTCAATTTCCTTATTTTTAGCTTCCATCTGATACTTATCATCTTCGATTTGCTCTAAGATTTTATTGAAATTTTTAGTATCGTCACTAATTAAGTCTTTGGCTTTTTTCAAAATTTCTTCTGACAAACCAAGTCTTTTAGAAATTTCGAAGGCATTTGACTTACCAGGTGTACCAATCTCTAACTTGTAGGTTGGTGAAAGAGTGTTTACATTAAATTCAACTGAAGCATTCATTACCTTGTCATTTTCCATTGCATAATACTTAAGCTCACTGTAGTGGGTTGTTGCAAAGGTCATAACTTCCTTCTCAGTCAAATGAGATAGAATTGAAATCGCAAGAGCTGCTCCTTCTATAGGATCAGTTCCCGATCCAATTTCATCAAGCAAAACTAAAGAATTACTAGTCACCCTGTTTAGGATATCAACGATATTGGTTAGAGATGCAGAAAAAGTCGAAAGGCTCATTTCAATTGACTGCTTATCACCTATGTCTAAAAATACATCATCAAAAACATTTACAGTAGATCCTTCATCTGCTGGTATGAAAAGAGCAGTCTGAGCCATAAGGGTAATAAGTCCTACAGTTTTTAAGGAAACTGTCTTGCCACCTGTGTTGGGTCCTGTGATGATTAAAGTTGTGTAATCGCCTCCAATCGCCACATCTATTGGCACAACCTTACCTGGCAATAGTGGGTGGATGGCTGACTTTATATTAATAATTTTTTGCTGGTTGAGTTTTGGCAGAGAATAGTCATTTTCAAGGCCAAATTTCGCCTTAGCTTGGAGAAAATCAATCCTTGCTATTATTTTTTGGTTTTCTAAGATTTCTACATCAAATTTTTGTGCCAGCCTTGATAACCTATCAAGAATCCTTCTAATCTCGGCATCTTCTTTTAATTCCAAGTCCTTGTATTGGTTGTTTAACTCAACTATGGCTGAAGGTTCGATAAATAAAGTATTCCCTGAGGCTGACTTGTCGTGGACAATACCGTTTATCACTGAGCGCTTGTTAGTTTTTATCGGCACAACATACCTGCCGTCTCTTACAGAAACTACCTTGTCTTGGAGGGCATCCTCATATTTTGAAGAAGTCACGTAGGAATTAAGTTTATTTTTGATTTCTTCTTCCTTACGTCTAAGGCTCCTTCTGATTGCCAAAAGTTCCCTTGAGGCATTATCAGCAATATCTTCTTCATTTAAAATCGACCTATCAATTTCTTCTTTAAGAAAATCATTGGTAGTAATCCTGTCAAAAAGATCTGCAATATAAGAATCGTCAATATTTTTGCTATAGTCTTTTAAATATTCTGAAACTCTTAAGAGACCTAAAATTTTCAAAAGATCGGAAGGCTCGAGAATTCCGTTTCTCCTGATATAGCCAACAATCTCTTTAAAATCATAAAGCCCAAATATATCAATGTTGCCATTTCTAGCAATAACCTTAGCCATGGCCCCTGTTTTTTCCAGTTCATCTTCCAAATAACCTACATCTGTGGATGGCTTTAGGTCTAAGATTTGTTTTTTGACCAGGCTCGAGCGTGCCATTCTTGAAAGCTTTTCTAATATTTTATTGTATTCTAAAACTTCTAGGCTTTTTGCCTGCATTAAATAACTCCTCTTTCGTAATTTAGCTTATCTTTATAAGATTTTTTTTGATAAATCCTTAGGTCCTCATCGGAAAAAACCGAAACTAACCTTGAAACATTCTCATTAAATAGCTTTTCATCAAAGCCAGCTGGATATGCCGGGTAAATTTTTGTTAAGGAATTTCTTCTAACAAGTTTCATCCTATCTCCATTTACAGATACGAATTCACTTTCCCTAAATTTACAAGTTTCACATCCCTTAAGCCCACAATTTTTGATGGTTGAAAAAGGACAATGGACCATATTCATTAGTTCAATCCTTCCGAAACTTAGGGCTTCAACTTCGTATCTATCCGAATTTTCATTTATATTTTCAAGCGTATTTTCAACTGAAGACTCGATTTTTTTTGCAAAGGTAGAGTAAAAATCAAAGGTATAGGAATTCATTACATTTAAGTACCTGCCAATCCTGATTTCTATGCCAGCATTTTTAAAATCATCTATAAAGTCTAAGTCCCTATAATTATTAAAAATCACGCCCTTAATTTCATTGATCTTCAGATAGGCAATCAAGTCCTTAATTTCATAATCCATATGACTATCAAGGTTTAAATACAAATCGAAACCCCTATATTTTATGTCGTAGTCTTTTATGTAGACCTTATCAAAACCTCGAAGAAGGTCCGGATTGATATTATTAGTCATAAGTTCAATATTTTTCTCTGAACTTTTTGCGCTTGGGTCAGCAAGCTTTGGTTTGACGATTTTTACAGGTTTTCTTTTGTATTTACCAGCAATTTTTTCTTTCAATAGGTTAATAGCATCTCGCCTTAATTTGTTTATAGTTTTTTTGCTTAGGAAAATCCCCTCATCAATTTTTATTTCAATGTCAACTGGCTTAAAAATTTCATCTTTAAACCTATCAAGATTATCCCTAATGCTAAGCTCATCAAGTGAAACCTTTAAAGCAGGCTCTATTGGATTTTCGTCATAAACTGAGGCTTCTATATCTTTGTAGGTTATTTTTAGCCTTGGCTTTTGCCAAATTCTTCCCTCAAAGTAAAGGTTAACTGGTAAAGATTTATAAGAAGCTAGACCACTTTCCAAATCATCTTTGATATTTTCTGCGTTTAGCATGAGGATTTGAGAATTTATTTTTGCGTCCCTATACTTATCTAAAAAAATTAACTCACCTTTTTTGAAATCTTTAGTCAAAGTTAAAGGCAACTTCTTGCACCTGTCTGTTATAACTTCAAGATTATCTCCCTTGTGAAGGTCAGAATTGGCTCTAAAGGCTTTTTTGTTGTCAATTAACTCAACAATCCCAACAGTCCTATGTTTAGTATCGCCTTCTTTTATAATATAGTCTCTTTTTTGACCGAAAATGAAACCCTTAGTATAGCCCCTATTTGAAATATCTCTGAGTTTTTCTCTGTCATAAAAATTAGCATTCACTTTTTTCTTATAGGCTACAACTGAGTTATAAACATATTCGGCACTCTTCATCCTGCCTTCTATTTTTAGGCAGTCAATACCGATATTTATAAGCTCGTCAAGATTATCGATGACATTTAAGTCCTTCATATTTAGGTAATAATCATCACCATAAATTTTCCCATCATTAATCAATTGATATTTTTGCCTACAAGGTCCAGCACACCTGCCCCTATTGGCAGACCTTCCACCGAAATAGGAACTCATCAAACATTCCCCAGAATAAGAAACGCAAAGTGACCCATGGACAAAAACTTCCTTTTCACAAGGAAGTTTGGCTATTTTTCTTATTTCTTCTATTGGTGTCTCACGTGCGATGACAATTCTTTTAAAACCTAAGTCCATAAGAGCCTTAGCCCCATGATAATCTCTTACTGCCATCTGGGTGGAAGCGTGGAAGTCAAGGCCTGGCATTTGGTCCTTGACAATAGAATAAAAACCCATATCCTGGATCAAAATCCCATCAACTCCATACTTGTAAAGCCTTTCTAAATAGGAAATAGCCTTGTCTATTTCAGAATCTTTGATTAAGGTATTCATAGTTATAAAAACTTTCCTATCAAAATAATGAATATAAGCTATGACTTCCTCAATATTATCGAGGGTGAAATTTTCCGCATAGGCTCTGGCGCCGAAATCATCAAGGGCCAGATAAAAAGCATCTGCCCCTGCAGCGATTCCCGCATAAAGCATATCCATATTGCCCACTGGAGCTAGAATTTCAGGATTATTCATCAATTTTTCCCTTCAAAATTTCATTCTCCTTAGTTAGATCCATAACTTGTTTTTGGAGGGCCTTGATTTTTTCCCTTAGTTTATTGGCATCATTTTCTGCTTTTGAAAGATTTAAAATCTCTGCATCCTTTTCTTGGAGGAGAATTTTTAAATCCTTAAGCTCTGCCTTCTTATCTTCAAGGTCTTCTTTATAAGTCCCATACTCGCTTTTAAAAGTTTCTAACTCATTTTTTACAGCCGGATAAGCTTCTATAGCTTCTTTGTTTTCCTCGCAATATTCTTTGAAAGATTCCTTATCTTTAAAATATTCGTCAGCTATATTTAGGCTTGCCAAAATTAGCTGCCTATCAAAAGTGAGCTTATCAGATTTCACATCTTTAATCTTGCCGTCAACATAAGCTGCTATTTTTTCTATACTCTCTTTTGATTCTTTGCTAACAAGAGGATATTTCACACCGTCAATTTTAACTTCAAGTCTAATTTCGCTCACTTTTATCTCCTATCCACGTAATACTATGTTTTTCGCCTTTAATTCTTCAAGGATACTAGCTTCTACTCCCTTGATATCTTCTTCTTTTAGGGTCCTATCAGCTTTTCTATACCAAACCCTGTAAGAAAGTGATTTTTGATCGCAAGCTATGCCCTTACCTGTATAGATGTCAAATAATTCTATCTTATAAAGGAGGTCGCCAGCCTTTGCCTTTATTATTTCTTCAATAAAAGCTGATTCTAAATCCCTATCTGCTACAAAAGAATAATCACGTTCTATAGCAGGGAATTTCGGAATTTGCTTGTATTTTTTATCGGTAATTCTAAATTCTGCAATCTTGCTTAAATTAATTTCTAAGATGATTGCTCCCTTGTTTATATTATACTCTTCACGAACTTCATAAGAAATCTCACCTATCACACCGATTTTTTCGCCAGCAAAATAGATATCTGCGCACCTGCCTGCGTGGAAGGCGTATAGATTTTCATTAGCCTTATAAGAAAAACCAGTAAAACCTGTATTTCTCATTGCTTCTGTGAAGAAATCCTTCATATCATAGAAGGAATAATCGCCATAGAGTCCCATGGTTAGGGTGAGATTTTCTTTTGGAAGCTGGTCTGTTGTTTTCTCAAAAGTCCTGTCTAGTTCGAAAAATCTCATGTCTTTTTGACCGTACTTGATATTTTTTGCTATAACATCAAGCATATTAGCAATTTGAGTTGTCCTCATTACAGAGAAATCTTCGCCAAGTGGATTTATCAAACTGATATAGTCCCTAAGTTTCGAATCTTTAGCAATGCCAAGCCTGTCATATTCTCTTGGTGAGATGAAAGAGTAGGTGGCAAGTTCAGAGAATTTTTGGCCAACAAGTTTAGCCTTAAGATCATCTTTTAGAAGTCTTAATGGAGATCTTTCGCCCTTCTTAAGTGAAGATACAAGTGGCTTTGATTCGATCTTACCCATACCGTAAAGCCTTACCACTTCTTCTATTAGGTCTGCTTCTATCCCTATGTCATTTCTAAAATATGGGGCCTTTACCTCAAGAGTATCTTCGTCTATATCCGTAACTTCAAATTCCAAAAGCTCTAGGTTTCTGATTGCTTCTTCCTTGGTAAAATCTACACCTGTTAGCATATTAAGTCTTGATATTCTAAGCTTAACGATAGGATTATTGGTTTCTTTTTGGCCCTCATCATAAGAGTTTCCTACAATTTCGCCAATCTTTAGATCTTCTATGAGTTTCATAACCCTTTTTGAAGCAACATCTGCCATTTCAATAGCAACACCCTTTTCAAATCTTGAGCTTGCTTCACTTCTTAGGTTTAATTTCTTAGAAGTATCTCTAATATTATCAGCATCAAAACTTGCAGCTTCTAGGAGGATATTTGTAGTTTCATCTGTTATTTCAGAATCAAAACCTCCCATTATACCTGCTATACCAATAGCTTCCTTGCCATCAGCTATAACTAGCATTGAAGGAGTAAGTTTTCTTTCTGTGTCATCAAGGGTCTTGATAACTTCGCCCTCTTTTGCATCTCTAACTATAATTTTTTTATCAGCTAGCTTGTCAAGATCATAGGCATGAAGTGGTTGACCAGTTTCAAGCATTACAAAATTTGTTATATCTACTATATTATTTATAGGTCTAATTCCTGCAAGCATTAGGCAATTTTGTAGCCATTGAGGAGATTTACCAATTTTTACATTTTTTACAACCCTAGCTGTGTATCTTAGACAAGAATCACTTTCTATACTAATTCCATTTGCATAGGCTTTTATATCTTCGCCGTTATCCTTATAAGCTAGGCTAGGATAGGTGATTTTTTCGCCAAAACTTGCTGCTGTTTCTCTTGCCATACCCATGATAGATAGACAGTCAGACCTGTTTGGAGTAATTTCGTATTCTATAACAGGCGTATTTGAAAAAAGAACTTCAGAAGCTGGTGTACCTGGTTTGAATTCTCCAGCTAGGACAATTACTCCTTCTCTTAATTCTTTAGGAATTACAGAATCATCATAACCAAGCTCAGAGTAAGCAGTGAGCATACCTTGAGATATAATACCAAAAAAGTCGTGGTCTTCGATTACCATCCCATTATCTAGCTTGGTGCCAGATGTGATTACTGGTAGGTAATCTCCCTCTTTGGTATTTTTTGCATTAGTTATTATTGTAATTGGTGCATCTTTTCCCACGTCAATTGTTAAAACCCTTAGCCTATCAGCATCTGGGTGGTCTTTTTGTTCTAGGACATGGCCTACAACTATGCCCTCTAAGCCGGAAGTATGAATTTCAACTTCTTCTACGTGAGATCCAGTTTCAGAAAGCCTATCTGTGATAGTTTTTAAATCTTTATCTATATCTATATATTCTTTTTGCCAAATTAAAGGTACTAACATACTTCCTCCTAAAACTGTTCTATAAATCTCTTGTCATTATCGTAAAGTAGTCTGATGTCATCAAGGCCATATTTAACCATAGCAATCCTGTCAACTCCAAGACCAAAGGCAAAACCTGTGTACTTTTCGCTATCAATTCCACAAGCTTCAAGGACATTAGGATGAACCATACCACCACCTAATAATTCCATAGACCAGCCAGTATTACCACAAGCTGGGCAACCTTCTCCCATACATACTGGGCAAGTTACATCCACTTCTAGGGATGGCTCGGTAAATGGGAAGTGGTGAGGTCTATATCTTAAGCTCATCTTATCGCCAAACATTTCTTTAATAAAGGTCTCAAGGGTAGCTTTTAGATTTGCCATTGACACATTTTCATCCACAACTAAGCACTCTAATTGGTGGAACATTGGTGAATGGGTTGAGTCAACTTCATCATTTCTAAAAACTCTTCCGGCAGATACCATCTTAATTGGAAGTTTGCCTTCATTCATCACCCTAATTTGCATACTAGAAGTGTGAGGTCTTAATAAAACTTCATCGTTGATATAGAAAGTGTCAGATGTAGACCTAGCTGGGTGGTTTTTGGGACTGTTTAGGTCATCAAAAACATATTTAACTGTGTCAACTTCTGGGCCTGCAACAACGTCAAAGCCCATATTTTGGAAAATTGTTTCAAGCTCTTCCATAGTTTGGTTGATAACAGCAAGATGACCTGAATCATACTTGTCAAAATGAGCTGTCACGTCTATTTTTTCTTCTTTTATCTTTTCTTTTAGAAGTTCTTTTTTAATATTTTCGTTTTTATCTGCAAGAAGGCTTTCGATTTCCTTGCTAGTTTGGTTTATTAGTTTTCCTGCGCTAGGTTTTTCTTCATTAGGTAAGTTAGCTATTGACTTTTTAAGGTCGGTTATAGTTCCCTTTTTACCTAAAAATTTTATCCTAAGATCTTCTAGGACCTCTAAGCTATTTGCTTTTTCGATTTCACTCTTAGCTGTTTCTAGGGCCAGTTTTAAATTCTCTTCCATTTTTCCTCCAAATAAAAACTAATCGTGACTTAAAAGGCTCTCAACATCCCTTTCTTGCTGTATAAGAATAATTAAAGTCTTTCCGAATCATCACATAAGTCTATTCATAATTATGCTCGCAGCTATGGCTGCATTTAAAGATTCGATTTCGCCTTCCATAGGAATTTTTATAAATTCATCAGTGATTTCTCTCATTTCCTGACTAAGGCCATTTGCCTCATTTCCTATAGCGATAATTATTTTAGAATCTTTCTTATAATTTCTAATATCTAGCCCATCCATATCAGCTGATAGGATTTTGTAGCAAGATTTTAGCTTTTTTATATCATCATAGGTCTTATTTAAAATATTTAGCCTAAAGATTGATCCCATAGATGCCCTGAGAGTTTTCTCATTGTAGACATCGGCTGTCCCTGGCATTAAAATCACATCTTTGAAACCAAAAGCTTCTGCTGAGCGAATCATAGTGCCAAGATTTCCTGGATCATTTGTTCCATCCAAGAGCAAAATCTTAGATGATGAAATTTCCACAGGATCTTTCTTCTTTATGACAGCCCCAATCCCGTCAGGACTTGTCATTGATGATATTTTGGTAAAAAGGCTTTCGCAAAAGATTAAAGTCTTATGACTTGTTTCATAACTAACGCCTTCTTTTAAAAAAATAAAATCCACCTTAGCAGATGAAGCTATTGCCTCATCTACTAATTTTTTAGATTCTATAATAAATGAATTTTCTTTATCTCGATACTTTTTCATTTTAAGCTTGTTTAAGAACTTAAAATTTTGATTTGATACCGATTCTATTATCATTAAGCTTCTTTTTTAGCTGCTTCTACTAATTTTGCAAATTCTTCTGGGCTATTTACTGCAAGTTCAGCTAACATCTTTCTATTGATATCGATGTTTGCTTTTTTAAGACCACCCATAAGTTTCGAGTAGCTTGTACCATTAAGTCTTGCTGCTGCATTGATTCTTGCAATCCAAAGTTTTCTAAAGTCTCTTTTTCTATGTTTTCTACCAATATAAGCATAAGATAGAGATTTCATTACAGCTTGGTTAGCTGTTCTAAATAGAAGGCTTTTGGAACCGTAATAACCCTTTGCTTGTTTTAATACTTTTTTATGTCTTTTTTTTGCGTTAACTGCTCTTTTAATTCTTGCCATCTATATCCTCCTATGCACCAATTAGTTTCTTAACGTTTTTGTATACAGTTTGTGAAACTTCTGCTGGTTTTCTTAATCTTCTTTTTCTGTTTGGTGATTTTTTAGCTGTTAAGTGTCCCTTGTAAGCTTTTCTTCTCATGATTTTGCCAGAGCCTGTTACTTTGAATCTCTTAGCAGCTGCTCTTTTAGTTTTAATCTTATTTTTTGCCATCTTATTCTCCTTTTTCATCATTTGGTTCTAGAAACATAACAAGAGATCTGCCTTCCATCTTAGGCTTTTTTTCAATCTTGCCACAGCCATCTAGCATACCGTTGAACTTATCCATCAATTCGTAGCCAGGTTCTTTTCTACCAAGTTCCCTACCACGGAATCTTATAGATACTTTGACTTTATCCCCGTTGTTTAAGAATTTTTTAGTTTGATTTGCCTTGGTTTGTAAGTCATTATCTTCGATATTTAAAGAAAATCTTGTCTCTTTTAATTGAGCATTCTTTTGTTTTTTCTTATTCTCTTTTTCCTTTTTCTCTTGATCATATTTGAACTTACCATAGTCCATTATCCTTGTTACAGGTGGTTTTGCGTTTGGACTCATAAGTACCAGGTCAAGATTTCTATCATCAGCCATATCTTGGGCTTCTTTTAGAGAAGTGATACCAACTTGGTTACCTTGCTCATCTATTAGTCTTACCTGACTAGCTCTAATTTCATCGTTGATTCTTAAATCTTTTATAGTTATACCTCCAATGTATTGTATAAAAAAAGCGGGCACAAAGTACCCACAAATAATCTATCAAAATAAATCTTATTAACCTAAAAGCTTATGCCGGTAGGTGAGTTTGGGTACTTCTTTGTTGTTTACATGTATGATAATACTAGTTTATCCTAATTTTGTCAAATTATTTAAGCTATTTTTTATCAGATAAAAAATCCAATTAATCTAGGATAAAAAATCCAACGCCAACTAGACCAGGTCCAGTATTTGCTCCTAGAGTTGGTGATATCTGTCCTTCCCTATAGATTTGAGCATTTTCTATAATATCTTTTAAGCTTTCCTTTAATTTTTCATGGCCTTCTTTGTAATCGCCCTCAGATATGAAAAAGTAATAGTCTTTTACTCCTTCAAGTTTTTTTCTTATTATCTTTTCTAATTGACTTAGGGTTTTCTTTTCTCCTCTGACGATTTTTTCTATAGCAAATCCACCTTCTGGTGGGACTGTTTTAATAATTGGCTTTACAGACAGAGCATCGCCAATCTTGCCAAAAGTCTTTGGTACCCTGCCACCTTCTACTATGTATTTGAAAGTAGCAATTGTAAAAAATACCTTGGAATCTTCGATTTTTTCTTCGAGTTTTTTTGTTATCTCCTCAAAAGCAAAACCGTCATCTATTAATTTTTTAGCATAGGTTGCAAAAAATCCTTGGGCCAAGGTGAGATTTCCTGTATTGAAGGCGAAAACTTCAAGCCCTTCTACTTCTGCAAGCTTGCAAGCATTATAGGTGCCAGAAAATTTACTTCCTATATTTATACAAATCACCCTATCATAACCATCATCTCTAATTTTTTCCAAAAGCTCATTGATGTCTCCTGGAGAAGGCATAGATGTCTTTGGTAATTTGTTATTAGTTTTTATCCATTCATAAAAATCTTCAGGACTTATGTCAATCCTATCTTTGAGGAACTTACCATCTAAGTTTACATATAGGGGCAAATAATAAAAACCCTCTTTGCCTATGTAGTCAAGACTTAAATCGCTTCCTGAATCTACTAATATAGCTATCTTTTCCATAACATCTCCTTGTGATCATCTATCACTAATTGGGTATATAATTTTGTAAATAAGGATATTGATAAATAAGAAAGAACCTTATCATGGTGGTCAGAAAAATTGTAAGATATATTTATATTTAAGTTTTCATCACTTGTTAAAATATCAATTCTGGCTTGGTTAAATATCCTTTCGAAATTTTCGTAAACGTCTTGTAGACCAAAAGTTGACATTTCTATATCAATCCCCTTGGCCACATCTTCTATAGTAATCACCTGCTTAAAAATAGATATTACTATTAGCTGGGCTATGGCTGGTCTAAAATACTTTTTATTCTTAGGTTTCTCTATGTAGCCCAGTTTGACATAATTATTTACCATAGAAGGGCTGATCACATTCTCATCTACAACATAAAGTGGCTTTAAAACATCTTTAAGATAGGTTAATAACTCTTCCTTATAAATGCCTTCGTCAGGTAGCTTATCCCAGCTTGGTAAGCTTATATTTTCTAATTCATTAATTTTTCTTATCATATTCTCCCATATTATACCTTATCTAGTTAATAATACTAGATTAGTCATCACTATTTAATTCTATTTCAAGAGTCTCATTCGCCTTATCTATAGCCCTTATATCTGTGGCTTTCGACTTGTAATAATTTTTAAATTCCAGACTCTTTTCTTCCCTAGATCCAATCCTTGTAGGAAAGAAAATTTGACTATTGGCCACGTCTAAAATTTCTTCTAAGTAGGAAAGAGATTCTTTTGTCAAATCTGTTATCGGCAAGAAGATTATATCTGGATTTTCGATTTCTACCTCATCAAGCAAGTCTAGGTACCTATCACCATATATTTTATTAAAATCCATTGACCCACCATAAAAAATTAAAAGTGAGTCGATTTCTATAAAAAATCCTAGCCTATCTCCATCTACAGAAAGAGTTCTTACTAGAAAATCATCAATCCCAAAATTAAGCCTTAAAAAATCATTTTCTCCCAAAAGATAAACATTCTCTTTCTTATAAAGATTTTTCAAATCTTTCATGCCGAGCTCATCCTTATTAAGATAGATAATATTATCTTGGTAGGCTAGGTTACTTACATTTTTATTTAAAATATAAGCTATAGACTTTAACTTGCTCAAATTTAAAATCTCTTCTGTATAAGAATTCCCTCCCTTATCCGTCGCAAAAAATATGATGTGTTTTGATTCCGGAATCTCAAGAAGTCCCTTAGCATAATCAAAAACCAAAAAATAATCCCCGTAAGAAAGGCTATAGCAGGAATCATAAATATAATTTACAAATACTTTCTCACTCATCGTCACTCCTTATAATTTAATATACCCAATATTACATTTTTTATTATTGTCGTATAATCTTTTTGAGGTGATTTTATGAAAAAAGAAATTAAAACAAATGCAATGAGATTTCTCGATACTTTAAATATAGAATATGAACACGTAGATTATGGTTTAGACCACGAATTTGTCTCTGCTGTAGACTTAGCTAATGAAGGACACACTGACATCCATACAATTTTTAAGACCCTTGCTACTGAATCCAAGGATGGCGATGTTTATATCCTCGTTATAAATGGTGAAGATGAAATAGATTTTAAAAAAGCAGCCAAGGCCATTGGAGTCAAGAGCCTATCAATGCTTGCCTTAAAGGATCTTAGAAAAACTGTTGGATATGAAAGAGGAGCCACAACTCCCCTTGCTCTAAAAAAAGATTTTCCAGTTTTTATCGACGAAAAAGCCAAAGATATGGATTATATCAAGGTATCTGCTGGCAAGGTTGGCCATAGCTTAAAGATTAAACCAGCCGACTTACAAAAAGCCACCAAGGCAACCTTTGCTGATCTGATAAAATGATTTTAACCAAGTTTGAAAAAGGCAAGAAAACTTCTTTTGAAATAAGCGATGGATATGATTTTAAAAAATATTCTGAAAGCGAAAGTAAAATTGAGAATGTTTTTTCATTGAGCCTAACAAATGATGTTGATGATGAAAAGTTACGACTTTTAGTAATTCTCTCGCCAATTTTTATAGCAGCCTTTGATAATGGTTCCTATGAATTAGAGTTTCTCAAAAAAACCATAGAAAATTCAGCATATCCCTATGGGCTTTATCCAAATTTTTTCGAAAATTTTGATAAAATTCAATATTTGAAAGCCTATGAGGATTCAAATAAACAAATAGTTACTGAAGATATAAGACTTAGAGAAGATAACACCATTGATTTTTATTTTAATCCTATAAAGGATTCCTACCTTAAATCCCTAGTAGTTATGGTCGATTCTTTGATTGAAGATGATAAAAATAGGAAAACTCTTCTGAAATATTTTGCAAAAATGCGCAATGACATAGTTATAAATGGCAGGAGGTCAATTTTAGCAAACGGCATCCAAGCCTTTTGCCTCAATAAATATGTGGTTGTCTGGGCTCTAGAACTTTTTGATTTTATAAAAGAAAATAAGGCTGACACGAGTAAATTTTTAGAACCTATTTATGATTTAACTAATAATTTAAAGACCCCAAGACTTGCCTAAAAATTAGAAAAGCCTTAAAGTGAAACCACTTTAAGGCTTATTTTTATATTCTCTTATTAGTATTTCTCCAAATACCTATTTCTTCCGCTGCCTTGATTAATTCATCCCTGTTGTCTGGATGGGCTAGACTTACAAGAGCTTCTGCTGCTTGCCAAGTTGTTAAACCCTTAAAGTTTACAATACCTTGCTCAGTTGCTATATAGTGGGTATTGCTTCTTACAGCTGTGGCTTGAGTACCTGGTGCGAAGGTTGGTACGATGTTAGAAATTCTCTTGCCTTCTTTATTTATCTTTGATGATGTAAGGGCAATTATTGACCTACCACCCTTTGACCTATAAGCTCCAAGAACGAAGTCTAAGGCTCCACCTGCTCCTGAAATATGTTTAGTTCCTACAGACTCAGCTGAGATTTGTCCCCAAAGGTCTACTTGTAAAACTGTGTTTATTGATACAAAGTTATCAAGAGATGCTATTACATCAATATCATTCACATAGTCTACAGGAGCTGCCATTAGTTCTTCGTTATCATCTATATAATCATAAAGTTCTTGACTACCTGCTGCAAAAGCGTAGGTTTGGCGACCAACATCTATATTTTTCTTGCGTCCTGTAATTCTACCTGCTAGAGCCATTTCCCTGAAGGCGTCTACATACATTTCTGAGTGAACACCGAGGTCTTTTAGGTCAGATTTTGCAATTTCTGAACCAATAGCATTTGGAAGGCCACCTATACCTATTTGAATAGTATCTCCATCACGGAGCATATCTACTACATAGTTTGCTGCCTTAAGTTCCTCTTCACCAAAAGAAGCTTTTGGAAGGGTAAGCATTGGATAATTTGTTGATTGGTAAACGTAGTCAACATCTTTAATGTTAATGAAATTTGAAAATCCTCCAAGGGCCCTTGGTACATTTTCGTTAATTTCAAGAATTACCTTGTCAGAATTTTGGAAAGATGCCATAGCGTGGCTTACAGATACACCAAAGTTGAAGTTTCCGTGTTTGTCCATTGGACTAACTTGGAAAACTGAGACTGCTGCTTTTGGAGCATTTTCATTTATATATCTTGGTAGCTCACTGTATTTGATTGGAATAAAGAAAGCGCTGTGATCTTTTGAGTTGATTAACTTTCTTTCTATGCCTGATGAATGCCAAGAATGATAAGTAATGTGCTCTCCTGTTGGATCAGCTGAAGCTGTAGGTGAATTGTAAGCAAGGATTCCGCCCCTAACCTTTACGTCTTTTAATTCATTTACCCTATCGGCTAAGGCCTTATCAAAGTCAACCGGTGTTAGGGCACACCAACCCATTTCTACCCAGTCACCGTCCTTTACCATCGCTGCTGCTTCTTTTGCAGTAATCAATTTTTCTTCATACATTTTTTTGAAATCCATATATTCCCCTTTATAGTATCGTTTTCTTAATATATTTTATATATACCCATAATTACAAATTATTATCAATCTATTCTATGTATTTAGAATTTTTTTGCCAAATAGACAAAAAAGGCATGCAGATAAGAACTATCTGCATACCTTAAAATTTATCTTATCTTTCTACTATAACTGCAGTACCCATACCGCCACCTATACAAAGTGTTGCGATACCTTTTTTAGAGTCTCTCTTTTGCATTTCATAAAGAAGTGTAGTTAGGATTCTTGCACCTGATGCACCAACTGGGTGACCGATTGCAATAGCTCCACCATTTACGTTTACGATATCTGTGTTTAATCCAAGTTCTTTGATTACTGAAAGAGCTTGAGCAGCGAATGCTTCGTTAGCTTCGATTAAGTCGATATCTTCTAGAGTTAGGTTTGCTTTTTCTAGAGCTTTTCTAACTGTTGGGATTGGGCCAGTACCCATGATTTTTGGATCAACACCTTCTGTTGCGTAGCTTACGATTGTAGCAAGAGGTTTAACGCCAAGTTCTTTAGCTTTTTCTTCGCTCATTACTACTAGGCAAGCAGCACCATCATTGATACCAGAAGCGTTAGCAGCTGTAACTGTACCGTCTTTGATGAAAGCTGGTTTTAATCCAGAAATACTTTCTTTTGTAACGCCTTCTTTGATATACTCATCAGTATCAACAACTGTTACTTTTCCTTTTCTGCCTTTAACTTCCACTGGTACGATTTCGTCTTTAAATCTTCCTTCAGCTCTAGCTTTAGCAGCTTTTTGTTGGCTATCTGCAGCAAGAGCATCTTGTTCTTCTCTTGTTAGGCCGAATTTTTCAGCTATATTTTCTGCAGTAACACCCATGTGATAGTTGTTGAATGCATCCCAAAGACCATCTTTGATCATTTCATCTACAACTTTTTTATCACCCATTCTAGCTCCCCATCTTTCATCTGTTAATAGGTATGGAGCGTTAGACATTGATTCTGTACCACCAGCTAAAACTACATCGCAGTCACCAGCAAGAATCATTTGAGCTGCTAGGGAAACTGATCTTAGACCTGAACCACAAACGATGTTTAGGGTCATTGCTGGTTTTTCTATTGGAATACCAGCATCTAAAGCGATTTGTCTAGCTATATTTTGACCGTTACCTGCTTGAAGTACACAACCAAGGATTGATTCATCTATATCTTCTGGTTTGATACCAGCTCTTTCGATTGCTGCTTTAGCTGCTACTGCACCTAATTCTCTTGCTGAAACTGTTTTGAATGCACCACCGTAAGCACCAACTGGTGTTCTTGCTGCACTTGCTATAACTACTTTTTTTGTCATAATTTCTCCTTTATGTTCTCTAAAATCTATTTATCTTATTTGCTATAATCGTAGAAGCCTTTGCCTGTTTTTCTACCAAGGTCTCCAGCTCTTACCATTTGTCTTAATAGTGGACATGGTCTATATTTGCTATCACCAAATTCTGTATAAAGAACTTCCATGATTGCTAAGCATGTATCAAGACCGATTAAATCGCCTAGGGCAAGAGGTCCCATTGGGTGATTTGCACCAAGTTGCATACCCTTATCAATATCTTCAACGCTTGCAAGTCCGTCAGCAAGTACGCCAACAGCTTCGTTAATCATTGGGATAAGAAGTCTATTAACAACAAAGCCTGGGCCTTCTTTAACTTCGATAGGTTGTTTGCCAAGTTTTTCAGCAAGTTCAAAAATAGCTTTGTTTGTTTCATCAGATGTGTGAAGACCTCTGATAACTTCAACAAGTTTCATAACTGGAACTGGATTGAAGAAGTGCATACCAATTACATTTTCTGGTCTTTTTGTAACTGCAGCAATGTCTGTGATTGAAAGAGATGATGTGTTAGAAGCAAGGATTGCACCTTCTTTAACAACTTCGTCTAATTCTTTGAAAATTTCTTTTTTGAGTTTTGGATTTTCTGTTGCAGCTTCGATAACTACATCACAATCAGCTAAATCTTTAACTTCTGTTGTGTAAGAAATATTTTTAAGAGCAGCTTCTTTAGCTTCTTCTGTCATTCTTTCTTTAGAAACTTGTTTAGCATAAGATTTTTCTATTCTAGCTTTTGCTTTTTCTAAGAATTCATCTTTGATATCTCTAACTACAACTTCATAACTTTTAGCAGCAGTTTCTACGATACCACCACCCATGATTCCTGATCCGATTACACCTATTTTCATAATTTATCTCCTTTATTTATTTTTAAATTCAGCTTGACCTTTGTTTATGAAGGCTTGCATTCCAGATTTTTGATCTTCTGTTGAGAAGGTTAGGGCAAATAAGTTTTCTTCAACTTTAATTGCGCTATCTATATCTACTTGTCCACCAACATTTATAGCTTCTTTTGAAGCTCTAACTGCAACTGGTGCGTTGTTAGCGATTTTTTCTGCTAATTTTTGTACTGTTTCATCAAGCTTGTCAGCTTCTACGACTTCTTGAACTAAGCCAATTTCGTAAGCCTTGTCAGCTTTGATGTTTTTAGCTGTATAGATTAAATATTTTGCATATCCAGGACCTACAAGTCTTTGAAGTCTTTGGGTACCAGCAAAACCTGGAGTAATTCCAAGACCTACTTCTGGTTGACCAAATAAAGCCTTATCACTTGCTATTCTAAAATCACAGCTCATTGCGATTTCACATCCACCACCTAAGGCAAATCCGTTGATAGCAGCTATAACTGGAATTGGTAGGCTTTCAAGTTTTCTAAATACGTGAAGTCCCTTATAACCAAATTCTTTAGCTTCTACTGGTGTAAGAGTTGACATTTCTTTAATGTCTGCTCCTGCAACAAAGCTTCTTCCTTCACCTGTAAGTATTGCTACTCTAAGATCCTTGTTAGCTCTTACTTCATCAAGAAGTGTGTTTAATTCGTCTAATACTTCTGAGTTAAGTGCGTTTAAAGCCTCTGGTCTATTGATAGTAATCTTTGCAATGTGACCATTAACTTCATATTTTACAGTTTTGTAAGTCATCCATCCCCCTTAGAATAAATCGTTTACATAGTTTTTATTAGCATAAAGTCACAATTAACTTTATAACCAACATCCGTCTTATACTTCTATTATAACAGTTGATATTTTTTTGTCAATCTTTTTTGTATAAATTTTAACAATTTTCAAAAAACGATTTTCAATCAACTAATGGGCTTATTCCCCCACTATGTATAAAAGAAAAACCACTATTTATATAAATAGTGGTTTAATTTTTTATCTCAGCCTTTTCTTGCTTTAATCTTTTCTGTTAAAGCAGGAACAATTTCAAATAGGTCACCAACAATACCATAGTCAGCTACATCGAAAATAGGTGCATCTGGGTCCTTGTTGATAGCAATAATTGTATCTGATGCGTTAATACCAGCTATATGTTGGATAGCTCCAGAAATACCTACTGCTATATATACCTTTGGTGCAACAGTTTTACCTGATTGACCAACTTGGTGAGAGTGAGAAATCCATCCAGAATCTACTAATGGACGAGATGAACCTACAGTTGCTCCTAAGGCTTCAGCTAAGTCTTCTACTAGCTTTAAGTTACTTGGATCTCCAAGTCCACGTCCACCTGATACGATAAATTCTGCACCAACTAAATCAACATCATCACCTTCATCTCTTGCGATAAAATCAATAATCTTGGTTCTGATATCACCAGTATATTCAATATTGTCTTCGATTTCTTCTATATTATCTTTTCTACCAAAAGCTTCTTTAGGGAATACACCTGGACGTACAGTACCCATTTGTGGTCTTGAATCTGGGCATAGAATTTGTGCCATTAAGTTACCACCAAAGGCAGGTCTTGTCCATTGAACATTTCCTGTTTCAGCATCAACATCAAGTTCTGTACAGTCAGCTGTTAGACCTGTGTGAAGTCTTGAAGATACTCTTGGTCCTAAGTCTCTACCTTGGTTAGTAGCACCGATTAGGATAGTATTTGGGTTGTGTTTTTCAACAAGCTTGCATACTGCATTTGCATATACATCAGTGTTATATTCTTTATAAATATCGCCTTCGCAAGTGATGATTGCATCAACACCGTGGTCTTTTACTTCTTCTTTAGCTTTTGATACTTCTTTTCCGATTATTACAGCAACTAAATTTCCACCAAGAACATCAGCCATTCTTCTGCCTGGATTTAATAATTCTAGGCCTACATTAACTGCTGATCCATCTTCTTTAGTTTCAACTAATACCCATAGGTTTTTATTTTCTGACATAGTCCCTCCTTAAATAAGCTTCTTATCAACTAAAGCTGCTATAAGCTTATCTGCCGCTTCGCCAGCTTCCATATTTTCGAATATTTCGCCAACTTTTTCAACTGTTGGAGTATAAGATTTATTAACTCTTGTTGGTGAACCTTTTAGACCTATAGCTGTTTCATCTATGCTATCTTTAAGTTCTTCAAAAGTAATTTGTCCAATAGAAGCTTTTTTAGCTTTTAATTTATTTTTGATTTTTGGATATCTTAATTCTTCATCGCCATATTTTGTAAATGTTACTAGGGCTGGAAGAACAGATTGGATGACTTGAGCTCCACCTTCAACTTCTTTAAGAACTTTAAGTCCTTCTTCATTTAACTCTGCTGTATAAGCATAAGTTACTTGTGGAAGTCCTAAGTGTTCAGCAAGTTCTGGTCCTACTTGTGCTGTATCACCGTCGATAGCTTGTAGGCCACAGAATACCATGTCAGGATTTCCTTCAGTTTCAGCTACTTTTTTGATAGCTTCTGATAGGATATAAGATGTTGCGAGAGTATCTGAACCACCAAATTTTTTGTCAGTTACAAGGTAAGCATTGTCAGCACCAACTGCTAGACAATCTCTTAGCATTTGATCTGCTTGTGGAGGTCCCATTGAGATTACTGTAATCTTAACTTCTGGGTCTTTATCTTTGATTCTTAGAGCTTGCTCTAAAGCGAAAGCATCGTAAGTATTAAGGATACTTGGAACGCCCTTTCTAATAAGTGTGTTTGTAACCGGATCAATTTTGATTTCGTTTGTATCCGGAACTTGTTTAGCACATACGAATATATTCATATATATCTCCCTTCGATATTATCTTAAAAGTGAACCGCCAACTACCATTAACATAACCTCTGAAGTACCTTCGTAGATTTCTGTTATTTTAGCGTCTCTCATCATTCTTTCAACTTCATATTCTTTTGAATAGCCGTAGCCACCAAATAATTGAACAGCCTTTGTAGTAACATCCATAGCTACTCTTGCTGCTTTAAGTTTAGCTTCTGCTGCTGCAACTGTGTAGCTTTCGCCAGCATCTTTTAGTGTTGCTGCTTTATAAACTAAGTGACGAGCAGATTCTATATCTATAGCCATTTCAGCTAATTTGAATTGTGTATTTTGGAATTTAGCAATTGGTCTACCAAATTGTTGACGTTCTTTAACGTATTTGATTGCTTTGTTTAATGCACCTTCAGCTATACCAAGTGCTTGAGCAGCTATACCAATTCTACCACCGTCAAGTGTTTGCATAGCATATTTAAAGCCCTTACCTTCTTCGCCTAATAGGTTAGCTGCAGGTATTCTACAATCTTGGAATACTAATTCCATTGTTGAAGAAGCTTTGATACCCATCTTGTCTTCTTTTGCACCAAAGTTAAAGCCAGGAGTTCCTTTTTCTACGATGAATGCAGAAATTCCTTTTGTACCTTGAGATTTATCTGTCATTGCAAATACTACATAAGTATCAGCATGACCTGCGTTTGTGATAAAGATTTTTGAACCATTAAGAACATATTCATCACCATCTTTAACTGCTACAGTTTTTTGACCTGAAGCATCTGTACCAGCATCTGGTTCTGTTAGAGCAAAGGCACCAAGTTTTTCACCTGAAGCAAGTGGTGTAAGGAATTTTTCTTTTTGTTCTTCATTACCAAATTTATTAATGCAGTCAGCGCATAGAGATGTGTGAGCAGAAACAATAACACCTGTAGATGCGCACGCTTTAGAAAGCTCTTCTACACATAAAATATATGTAAGTGTATCTAGACCGATTCCACCGTATTCTTCATCAAATGGAATACCAAAGAAGCCTAGCTCTTGCATTTTGGCTACGTTTTCTTCTGGGAATCTGTGATTTTCGTCAATTTCGATAGCTATAGGAGCTACTTCTTTTTCAGCGAAATCTCTAAACATTTTTTGCATTTCTAATTGTTCTTCAGTTAATTTATACATTTTCTCTCCTTATAATTTTGACTTTGGATACATTATCCTAACAATTATTATCCTACTGTTATTATCTTAACAATCAATTGCTCAATTGTCAAATAAAAATCAAAGTCTTTTTTGAAATGACCTTGCAGCTACTATTTCAGAAGATAATTTCTTTATTTCAAGAATGTAATTAATACTAAAAATCAATATTTAATATTAATATTACTCAACAAAAATCTCTTCTCCTACTAGCATTCAACGTGATTATACCTTAAAAAAAGACCTTGTTCAATCGTTTTCTTACAATTTCACATAATTAAGTTTATTGCCAATAATCATTATTTTTGCACTTTGTTAATTTATTTGTTATAATCTAATTACAAGTAAATGAAAATGTTATTTTATAGGAGGTAATATGACAGTTTACAACAAAGTTAATGATGAATTCATTAACAAGCTTAGTGAGAGTGTAGAGGGAAAAGTTTTTACAGCAGACCAAATTAACGAAGACTTTTCTCATGATGAGATGCCAATTTATGGTTCTTACCAACCAGATGTTCTAGTTGCAGCTAAATCTACAGAAGATGTTTCAAAAATTCTGAAACTATGTAATGAGTACAAGATTCCAGTTCTTGCTCGTGGTGCTGGTTCTGGCCTTGTAGGTTCTGGCGTTGCTATAAACGGTGGAGTTATGATCGATATGCAAGGAATGAACAAAATTCTTGAATACGATCTTGATAACCTAGTTGTTAGAGTTCAACCTGGCGTTTACTTACACGACCTTGCTGAGGATTGCCTAACTAAAGGATATATGTATCCACCTGATCCAGGTGAAAAATTTGCTACCCTTGGTGGTAACGTGTCAACAAACGCAGGCGGTATGAGAGCTGTTAAATACGGTACAACAAGAGATTACGTAAGGGCTATGGAAGTTGTTCTTCCAACAGGTGAAATCACAAGATTTGGTGCTGTTGTTTCTAAAACATCAACAGGTTATTCCCTAAAAGACCTTATGGTAGGTTCTGAAGGAACCCTTGGTATCATCACAGAATTAACTCTTAAGATAGTTCCTCAAGCAAAACATACTATCTCTCTTATAGTTCCTTTTGAATCATTAGATGAATGTATAGCTACAGTTCCAGTATTATTCAGAGCTAACCTAAAACCACAAGCTATCGAATTTATGGAAAGAAAGATAATTCTTGCTTCTGAAAAATACATTGGTAAGGAAACTTTCCCTAAGAATATAGAAGGTACAGACGTTAATGCTTACCTACTAATCACCTTTGATGGCGATAATGAAGATGAAATTGATGTTCTTATGGAACAAGCTGCTGAATTATTAGTAGAAAACGGAGCAATAGATGTACTTGTTGCTGATACACCAAGTGCAATCAAAGATGCTTGGGCAGCAAGAAGCTCCTTCCTTGAGGCTATCAACAGCCAATACAAACTCATCGACGAATGTGACGTAGTTGTTCCAATCAACAAAATCGCACCATTCATTAACTTTGTAAATGAAATCGGCGAAAAATATGACTTTGACGTTCAATCTTTCGGTCACGCTGGTGATGGTAACCTTCATATTTACACAGTATCAAACGACGAAGATAAACTTGATGAATTTAACAAACAAGTTCATGAATTCATGGAAGAAATCTATGCTAAGGCTTATGAATTTGGTGGACAATTATCAGGTGAACACGGTGTAGGTCACGGTAAACTTAAATACCTAAAAGAATACGAAGGCCAACTAAATACAGACCTAATGAGAGGCATAAAGAAAGTATTCGATCCAAACATGATCCTAAACCCAGGAAAAGTTGTTTCTGCTGAATAAAAAAACTATTTAAAATTATAAACAAAACAAAAGAGCTTAAGTCCTAGGACCTAAGCTCTTTTAATTTCCTTAAAGATTTGCAAAATCTACGAGTTCTTGCTCACCAGTTTGCATATTTCTAATAGTTATTTTTCCTTCTTCCCTCTCACTTTGACCTATGATATAGGCATATTTCACGCCAACCTTGTCAGCATAGGAGAATTTCTTTTTAAGTTTACCTCCTTCAAGGTAAATATCAGCCCTCTTGCCTTCTTCGTGGAGCTTATTTAAAATATCTATAGCATAGAAATTTTCTTCATCACTCATTGGGATGATTAAAATATCTGTAAGTCTTGATTCATTAGTATTAACAAGTCCAATTTCTTTAAGTTGGTAAAATAAACGGGTAAGACCTATTGACATACCAACACCTGGTAGGGCTTGCTTAGAGAAATTTTCTGCAAGTTTTTCATACCTACCACCTGAAGAAACAGATCCAATATTTTCATAGCCATTAACAAAAGTTTCGTAGACAGTACCTGTATAATAATCAAGACCCCTAGTAATTGATGGGTCGATTTTTATATTCTTATCTGGAATACCAAGGTGGATCATGTAGGAATAGACTGTTTTTAATTCGCAAAGACCTTCCCTATATAAGTTATTATCCACAAAATCATCTAAACTCGCCAAAAGTTCTTCATTTTTAAGGTCTGATGCGATAAAGGCTAAAATTTTATCAGCTTTTTGGTTATCAACCAATTCCAAAAGCTCATTTTTTGTATTTTCCATCCCTATCTTATCTTTTTTATCAATAAGTCTAAGAACATCAGTGGTATCGGTGATATCCAAGGCATTTAAAAATCCATTTAAAAGCTTTCTATTATTAATCTTGAAAGTGACATCTGGTGTATCAAGCTTATTAAAAATTTCATAAATAACTCTTGGTGGGATAGCATCGTTAGCTATAGCTAGGCTATTGTGGCCAATAATATCTATGTCGCACTGGTAAAATTCTCTGTAGCGGCCTTTTTGATTTCTCTCACCCCTATATACTTTAGCTATGTGATAGCGTTTGAAGGGGAAATTTAGGTCTGCAAAGTGTTCTGCCACATACCTAGCGAGTGGAACTGTTAGGTCAAATCTCAAACTCATATCACGAGTCTCTGATGCTATTTCATAGATTTGTTTTTCAGTTTCTCCCCCACCCTTAGCAAAAAGTATTTCATTTTTTTCTATAACTGGGGTATCAATTGGCAAAAATTGAAATTTTTTAAAAGTTTCTTCTATAATATTTTTCATCCTATCAAAAGCCAACTGGTCTTCTGGCAAAAGTTCCATAACACCGGCAATGGTTGATGGTTTTACAATCTTCATATCTTGCTCCTATATCTTATTAGTTAGCTACATTATACGATATTTTAGCCAATAAAAAAGCCCCAATCTGGCAAGCTATATTTCAATAACAAAACCAAGGTCTACTAAAGCTGTTTTTGGATAAGTTATTTCAATATTTTCCCTTTGACAGATGTCTTTTATTTTTTGATAAGCCTTATGCTCGCTTATATCTCCAGTGAAAATTAATTTATTACCTACTAAACCACAAGTGCCACCCAAAAATCCCTTGTCAAAGCCGTCTAGGTAGACATAATCTTCATCTACAAGCTCTATTGCTACCTTATCCTTAAGGACCTTATAAATTCCAAAATCACTTGTGATTAAAAAATTTTTAAGTGGTATTATAGAACACCTACTATAGCCTTGGTTAACTTTCAAAAATGAAATCTTCTTAGCCCTAAAAAAATTTTCTATATTTTTTTCTGTAAAATCATTGTGGATATAAAAATCCTTAAAGCCAACCACATTATAAAGGGAATCTTTCGGATAATTCTGGCCTACCCTTGCTCCCCTTATTAGTTTATAACCAGGCAATTTCTCCTCATAATAAGAAAATACACCCTCATCTATAACAATAGTATTATTATCAAGTTTAAACAAAGATAAGTCCGGATGATCACATATCCTAGGGTCTAAATTTGGATTTGCTATTGTTTGTATAAATGAATAGTCATTAGCTCTTAGAAAATTTTTAAACTCTTCGCTTGCCTTGTAGGAAATAACTAACATAAATATCCTCCCAATAAAAAAATCCCCGGCTGGGGATAAATTTGGAGGCGCCACCCAGATTTGAACTGGGGGTAAAGGTGTTGCAGACCTCTGCCTTACCACTTGGCTATGGCGCCTTAATAAAAAATGGAGCGGATGACGAGATTCGAACTCGCGACCCTCGCCTTGGCAAGGCGATGCTCTACCACTGAGCCACATCCGCATAAGTTTATTATAACATTTTTTTAATTTTTGTAAAGATAAAATTTATGTTTTTTAATTTTTTTATAAGCTAGGAAGCTCTTTACCCTTAAGCTTACTTTTATATTATAAGCGAGAAGACCAAACTTGTCAAGTTTTATTTAAGCTAAACATATAAAAACCCGCCCTTGGTTTTTGGCAATTATTAGCAAAGATTAAATTTTCAAAACCTAAAAGCAAGGCCAAATCCTAGTGGACCTGCCTTGCTTTTTTCAATTCATTTAATTCTTCTTTTATCAAGAAAATAGATATGACCATGGTTAGGAAGTCTGAGCCTATTAAAACATACCATATCATTTCTTTTGGCATAAAAATTGTAACAAGGTAAGCAAAAATAGTTACAAACAAGTAGCCCCTAAGGATGGTGATTATAAAATCAAACCTTGGTTTACCAACAGATGTGAGATAACCACCATTTGTAATATTAAAGCCTAGGATTAAAAAACTAATAGCAAAAATCCTGAGCGACTTTGATGCAAAGATCATGAAATCAGCTGATACATCAGTCAAAAATATATTTATAAAAAATTCCGGCCAAAATTCTATGGCGCCCACCATCAGTAAGGATAGGACGGCAACAGACCTTATCATATATTTTCTAATTATCGGTATCTTATCGTATTCTTTTGCCCCATAATAAAAACCCAAAAGTGGTTGGCTAGACTGGTTTATGGCAAGCATAGTGTTTACGACAAAAGTCATGACATAGGCGATTACAGAAAAGGCTGCAAGCCCAACTTCTCCGTAGAGTCTTCCAATAGCAAGGTTAAAAACCAAAATACAAAAGCCTGTCGAAAGCTCTGATAAAGATGCAGGAAAGCCATAGGAAAAAATTTCCTTAAACATAAAGGCCTTTATCCTAAATTTTCTAAATTTCAAATAAGACTTAGGCGATAAAAAATAAATCAAATAGCCAATAGTAGGTATAGTCTGGGCCAAACCTGTCGCCACAGCCGCTCCCCACAATCCCCAATGAAATTTAAAAATAAAAATATAGTCAAGAACTACATTTGTAAGAGCAGACATCAGCATAAGAATAGTCGTAAGGGATGGCCTCCCATCTGCCTTTACCATAATTTCAAACACATAGGAAGTAAGATAAAAAGGCAAAAAGAAAATTATAATAGAGAGGTATTCCTTTACCATTTCTACCATGTGGCCTTCTGCGCCCAAAAATCTTACAAGGGGATTTATAAAAATAAAACCTACAAGCGAAAGACCCAGGGCAAAGATTACTGAAATAGCAACGCCTAAACTAAAAAATTCATCGGCACCTTCCTTGTTTTGCCTACCCTTTTCGTGGGCAATGAGGTTTAAAGACCCAATCGAAATTAAAATTGCAAAGGCAAAGGAAAGGGTCACAAAGGGCATAGAAATATTTACAGCTGCCAAGCCCTCGCTGCCAACGCCCCTCCCAACAAAAATACCATCCACCATGGTGTAGGTTGAAAACAAGGTCATGGTCGTGATGGTCGGGATTAAATATTTTAAATAACTCTTTAATAACGATTTTTCTTTCATTAACACTCCTTAAGATACATATAATATAACTCTAAGCCCCTATTTGGTCAAGAAAATACTTAAAAATAAACATTATAATAAAAAATCGACTCAAGAGAGTCGAAATTTTATGATATTATTTTATAGTATTGCCTGCTACTTAATTTGTAATAAATGAGATACAAAAGGGCAAACATTACAAATCCTATTATAAAGGAAGTTATCTTTATAGATTCATTTACGCATCCTAACATAACAAAGATTTTTGAAATCATCTTAAAGGCAAAGCCTACATGGATGCCTGCAACTATCAAAGGTAGGAAGAAAAATACCAGAACTTGCTTGTCTATAGTTTTTTTGATTTTTCCTTCTCCAATTCCTAATTTCCTTAGACTTTGGTATTTATTTCTATCGGCAAAACCCTCTTGGATTTGCTTATAATAAATTATCAATCCTGTTGCAACCATAAAAATTAAGCCAAGAAAGATTCCTACGAAAAATATTGCACCGTATAGTTTGTAGCCTTCTAAGACACAATAATCATGAAAGCCTATGCCAAATTCATTTTGGACATCCTTAGTTTTCTCCCTAAAAATCGCCATATCCTCATCGTTCAAATCGAAATTATATACATGAACTATTTTATTATCATCTATACTTAGGTTTTTATCCAATTTTTTAACTATTAGATAATAAAAATCAAACATGTAGGACAATAACGAATTCTTTCCAGAATTTTTATATGGATAGTCTTTAATATCTGCCTTTTTCTTTAATTTTTTGCCGTTAAGTTCAAGGTCTGAAATATCAGCCAACTTAGGATTTTTATAAAGCAAAAACTCCCCATCTTTTAAATCCAAAGCTTCTGGTATTGATCCATCATTGACTTCCACAAGTATTCCCATAGCCTTATCGTCAAGAGAGTTTGCATTGTCAAAGACATAAGATTCTTTGCTTGTATTAAAATTTTTGCCATCTTTTTCAAAGGCAAAGACCGCCTTGTAATCTTGAATATTTTTTGCCTCTAAATCATTTTCTTTGATAATTTTTTTAACCTGGTCTATTGAATATTCATCAACAGAAGCAAGGCCCACAGCTCTTGGATATTGCCTGTTTGCTACATCTTCAACACTCCTATAAAGAGCTATGGCTGATGATAATAAAATAATGGCAGCTGTAGACATGATTGTAATTGAAGCAAGACCCTTGGCATTTGACCTTAATCTAAAAATTAGGCTTGAAACTGAGATAAATTTTTCTGTCTTGTAATAAGATTTGGAAGCCTTCATCAATTTTAAAATCACTATTGAAAGTGATGAGAAAAGGAAGAATGTTCCTATCATTACAAGGACAACTGCCAAGAAAAAGTAGGTAAGAGCCCTTAAAGGATTGTTTATAGTTTGGGCTAAGTAATATCCAGACCCAAGCAGAATTAATGATACAAACGCACTTAAAACCATACCCCTTGGCCTTTTGAAGGTCTTTTCTTCCTTAAATAAGTCTAGGATTGATTTTCTTTTTATCTTTATAATCCTAGTCAATAAAATTAATAGGGAAATTCCTGCAAAAACCAAGAAGCTAATTATATAGGCATCTCTAGCAAAACTTAGGTAGAAATTTCCTTCCATTAGCATGAGCTTCAAAAAAATTGTTTCTAATAGTTTATAGATAACTGAAGCAGAAATTATACCAATTAAATATCCCAAAGCTGATATTATCAAGGATTCCAAGGTCAAAATTTTTGATAGATATTTTTTATCAAGGCCCAAAATCGCATAGAGCGAGATTTCCTTAAGTCTTTTGTTTAATAAAAATCCATCTGAATAATATAAAAATATCAGCGAAAAAATCCCCATTACATAAATAGCAATTTTCAATATATAATAGATGCTAGACATGGCGTAAAAATCTTTTAAAGTATCGGCATTCATTAAAAGCAGGATTGAAGTAAATGAAAAAACCATAAATCCGTAAATCAAAATATATGGCAGATAGACTTCCTTATTTTTTCTAATCCCATCTAGGGCGAGACGCTTAGTGAGTTTCATTTTTTGCCGCCCTTAAAAAGTTTAGTGAATCAGAAATTCTTTTATAAAACTGATCACGACTGTCATCTGCCTTATAAATTTCATTGAAAATCTTGCCGTCCCTGATAAATAAAACTCTTTTGGCAAAGGAAGCTGCAATATTTGAGTGGGTCACCATAAAAATTGTGTTTTTCTCGGCGTTTATTTTTTCAAAATATTTTAACAAATCTTCGCTAGATGAGGAATCGAGTTGGCCTGTTGGTTCATCTGCTAATATTATTTTTGGCCTTATAATTAAGGCCCTCGCTACAGCCACTCTTTGCTTTTGGCCACCGGATATTTCAGCCGGATACTTATTTAAAAGTTCAGCAATTCCAAGCTTATTGACAATAGGCATAAGCTTGTCTTCAAAACCTTCTGGGTCTTCTTCTCTTAAAACAAGGGGTAAAAGGATATTTTCCCTCACATCAAAATTATCCAAAAGATTAAAATCTTGGAAAATATAGCCAAAATTATCCCTCCTAAAATCTGACTTTTCCTTATCAGATAAGGATAGGATTTCCTTGTCATCAAGTAAAATTTGTCCGCTAGTTTCCTTATCAATAAGGGAAATGATATTCAAAAGTGTAGTCTTTCCTGATCCAGACTCGCCCATGATGGCTAGGAAATCTCCGTTTTGAACTTTCAAATTCACATCCTTTAGGGCAGTCACAGCATTTGCTGTATTTTCCTTATAAATTTTTCTTAAGTTTTTTATTTCTAACATATTTTCACCTCTCATAATATAATTATAAAGGCTTTATAAAAATAAGTCCCTTTGCCTAGCTTACAAAGAGACTTCTTTTCTTACAATTTTGTAAGTTTTGGGAAATTTATCATGATTTTTGTAAATTTCCCCTCTTCTGATTCGATTTTTATATCCAAATTTAAATCCTTACCTATAGATTTTACAAGATAAAGGCCAAGGCCAGTTGAAGAACCAAGTTTCCTGCCATTTTCACCTGTATAACCCATTTCAAAAATCCTAGGTAAGTCGCTGGTCTTAATTCCAATCCCATTATCCTCTATAATAAGGAAATTTTTCTCAAAATATACTTTTATCTTGCCAGCTTCTGGAGTGTATTTCAAAGCATTGTTTAAAAGCTGACCAATAATAAAACCTAGCCATTTTTCATCACTCACAGTCATAAATCCAAGGTCGCCCACATCCAAGCTAATTTTTTTGGAAATAAAATCGTAAGACTTTTCCCTAATAATTTCTTTAACTATAGGCTCAATTCTTACTTCCTTAAATATATAGTCATTGGTTTTTGAATTGTATCTTATAAAGCCAAGGAGAATGTTTAAATAATCTTCAATTCTCTTGTTATTTTTCTTAAGTAGGTCAAGGTCTGGCTGATTATCAGCTAAAATCAGCTTGTTTTCAGCAATAGGAGTTTTTATTTCATGAATCCATAGGCCATAAAAATCCCTAAGGTCGCCTTCAATTTCATTATAGGCAAGTAATAGGTCTTTGTATTTTTTATTGATATTCTCTAATTCATCTAAGATTATCTTTTCCCTCTGGCTTGCTTATGAAAACCAACAAATAAGTAAGGCTAATAATAAAAAAGAAAATAAAAGATACCTTATTTTCCTTCAAAAAATTTTTAAGCTTCAACATAATAACCGTATCCCTGCTTGGTTTTTATAAAATCTCCTATCCCAAGCCCTGCTAAAGACTTTCTTAGCCTAGAAATATTAACTGTTAGGGTATTATCGTCGATGTAAATATCTGTGGACCAGAGACTTGTCATTAGCTTTTCTCTAGAAACAACATTTCCCTTATTTACCATAAGAGTCTCCAAAATTTTAAATTCATTTTTAGAAAGGTCTAGACTGTTTTCTCCAACGCTAACGGTCATGGACTTTAAATCTAGGATAAGGCCCCTAATTTCAAGTCTTGACAGATTTTCCTTATAATCATAGGCCCTTCTTAAAATCGCCTTTATTTTGGCAAGTAGAAGGTCTATTTCAAAGGGTTTACTCACAAAGTCATCAGCTCCCATTTCCATGGCCATGATTTTATTCATGGTATCTTCCTTTGAGGATAAAAATATTATTGGCACATTTGAGATATCACGAATTTTTCTTGTCCAAAAATACCCATCATAAAAAGGTAGACCAATATCCATGACTACAAGGTCCGGCTTTTCACCTTTAAAGGTGTCAAAAACCCTCTCAAAATCTTCTGCAAGAATAACTTCAAATCCCCATTTCTCAAGTTCATTTTTTAATTTTTCTGAAATTATCTGGCTATCGTCAACCACAAATATCTTAAACATAAAATCTCCTAAAATTATTATAACACAAAAACCTCCCATTCCTAATTTGGATGAGAGGCTGTGAGTTAATCAAGTTCCAACTTACCGGTGTATAATTGCCAGTAGGTTCCCTTTTCTTTTATTAATTTGTCGTGGTTTCCTCGTTCTATTATCCTTCCGTCTTCCATTACCATAATTACGTCAGAATTTTGGATGGTTGAAAGCCTGTGGGCTATAACTATGGAAGTTGAACCTGTCATTAGCTTATCCATTGCTTCTGTGACATCTTTTTCTGTGGCTGTATCAATAGATGAGGTCGCCTCATCAAGTATAAGCATCGGAGGCTCTGCGATAGCTGCCCTTGAGATTGAGATTAGCTGGTTTTGACCGTCTGATAGGCTGGATCCGTCGCCTTTTATTTCGGTGTCATATTTTTCTGGAAGCCTTTTTATAAAGGAGTCTGCACCAGATAGTCTCGCCGCTGCCTTGACTTCTTCATCGCTTGCCCTTAGCCTACCATACTTGATATTGCCCTCAATGGTGTCTGTAAAGAGGTTTACTTCTTGGAGAACCATACCAAAGGCACGTCTTAGGGAATCTTTTTTGATATCCCTAATGTCAATACCGTCTACCATAATTGATCCATTATCAATTTCATAAAACCTAGTGATGACATTTGTAATAGTTGTCTTTCCCGCTCCGGTTGAGCCGACAAAGGCAATCTTTTCTCCTGGTTCTGCATAAAATGAAATATCCTTAAGAATTTGATTTTTGCCGTCATAGGAAAAGTCAACGTGCTTAAACTCCAGTATGCCTTCGAGCATCTTGTAGTGTTTTCTATCGCCATCATCCCACATCCAGGCGTAGCTACCTGTTAGGTCGTCACACTCTGTCACAGAGCCGTCGGCATTTTCCACAGCGTGGACAAGTTCGATAAAACCTGTATCTTTCTCTATTGGCATATCAATTATTTCAAAAATCCTATCAGCCCCTGCCATAGCTTGGAAAACTGCGTTGGCCTGTTGGCTAACATTCACAATAGGATTTTGAATTTGCCTTATATTTGATAAAAAGGCTGCCAAAACTCCCACAGTCATATCTCCATTGATGGTGATATAGACCCCGTAAACGGTAATAGCAGCGTAAAGAATATTTACCATATTTAGCAAAAATGGCATCATCCTACCAGCATAGGTATTGGCACGGGTAAAGGCAATCCTTACCTCCTCAGTCTTATTTCTAAAAGTGTCAAGGATTTTTTCTTCTCTCGAAAAAACTTTTACAACTTTTTGTCCAGATAAGGTTTCTTCAGAAAATCCTTGAAGGCTTGATATATGTCCCTGGCCTTCTCTAAAGGAGGTTGAAGACTTATAGATAATCCTTGATAAAATTGGAATCAAGATTGTAAGGCCAATGAGCATTGTAAAGGTCAGGTTAAAACTTAATTTAAACATAACAAGAATTGTACCCACAAGCATAATTGTTGCCCTAACTATGGTTGGAACAGTATTTGCCAAGGCCTGACTAAGCACGTCAGTATCATTTGTAAACCTTGACATAATCTCACCGTGCTTGTTGGTATCAAAAAATCCTATTGGCATCTTTTGGACTTTGTCAAAAAGTTCAATCCTGATATTTCTAATTGATTTTTCTCCAACCCTGACCATGAGCCTTGAATATATAAAGGAAGTAAGGGCGGAAACAGCGTAAATAGCTCCCATTTGAAGCGATGCTCTTTTAAGGCCAGCCACGTCTGATTTTAAGATATAAGAATCAATAATTGGCTGGAGCATATTTACTCCCCAAATCTGGGTGAGAGCTGATACTATTACGCAAACTACAATCAAAATCATCTGCCACCTATAAGCAAAAAGATAGGATAAAAGCCTTCCTATAGACGAAAACGAAACTTTTCTCCTATAGGATTTGTCATTCATCTTGTAATCATTAGTCATTATCTCCACCTCCTTGCTCTTGGATATCGACAGTCTCCCTGTAAACCCTGTTGGTAGCATAAAGCTCGTCGTGAGAACCAATTGCTTCGATTTTTCCTTCGTTCATAACTATAATCCTGTCTACATACTTAAATGAAGATACCCTCTGGGAAATAATTATTTTTGTCAAATCCTTGTTATACTTGTTAATTCCGTCGATGATTGCTGTTTCGGTCTTAGTATCAACTGCTGAAGTGGAATTGTCCATAATTAGGATTTTGGGTTTTTTAAGAAGCGCACGGGCAATGGTTAGCCTTTGTTTTTGGCCACCAGACACACCTGTTCCACCTTGACCAAGGACTGATTCATAGCCATCGTGGCGATTTCTTACAAAGTCATCGGCCTGAGAAATCTTGGCTGAAAGCTCTATTTCTTCCATAGTCGCCTCATCATCACCCCACCTGAGGTTATCGGCAATAGAGCCTGAAAAGAGGGTGTTTTTTTGAAGGACAATCGCCACATCATCACGCAAAGTTTTGAGGTCATAGGTCTCCACCGGATGACCTCCCACTTTAAGTGCCCCTTTGCTTATATCATAAAGCCTTGGTATCAGCTGGACTAGGGTTGATTTCGATGATCCTGTAGGCCCCAAAATCCCAATAGCCTCCCCACTTTTGATGTGGAGATTTATATTTTCAAGCTGGTAGGAAGCCGAATCTTCTTCATACTTAAAGGAAACATTGTCAAAATCAATTGAGCCATCTTCTAATTTTTGACCTTCGATTTTTTCATCATTATCCATTGAAGGCACTCTACTAATCACTTCCACAACCCTTGTAATACCAGGGGAAGCTGACATAAACATAGTAAGAACCATGCTCATTCCGATAAAGGCACCTAAAAGCATTGTTGCATACATATTAAAGGCAACAAGGTCGCCTACTTGTAGTCTTCCTTCGATGATTTCAATCCCACCAAAATAGGTAATGCCCACAAAAGTAGCAAACAAAACTACATTGGCAAGGGGAAAGACAAGAGACATTGGCCCTTGAGATCCGTCTGCGTATTCAAACATCTTTTCGTTTTGGATGCCAAACTTATCAAGCTCATATCTCTTCCTAAAAAATGCCTTGATCACACGCATATTTTTAAGATTTTCCTCTACAACTAGGTTAAGCTTGTCATATTGAAACCTCGCCTTCCTAAATTTAGGAATAGCATAAGTAGTAAGACCCATCAAAAGGGCAAACAAAACTGGAACTGCCACTAAAAATATAAGTGACAATTTTAGGCTAGACTTAAGAGCCAAAATAAAGGCCACTAAAGCCATTGCTACAGTCTTAATTACAAACCTGGTTGAAACAAACATTGAAAAAGTTATCTGTTGAGTATCAGACGATAACCTTGTCAAAAGCGAAGGGACCCCAAAATAATCCAAGTCCTCAAAAGAAAAGCGCTGTATATTTTCAAACTGGGCAAGCCTAGCATTGCGGCCCATACCAGACGAGGCAATACCAGCGTTCTTAGTTGCCTGCATACCACAAAACATAGTAATTAAAGATAAAACAACCATCAAAAGTCCATACTTGATTGCAAGTCCCAAATCTTGACCCTTGACAGCTTCATTAAGGGTCATGCCCATAATAGCTGGAATAGCAAGCTCTAAGATGGTTTCAAGGCTGGTATAAATCCTTGAAATATTTCGATTTTTCTTAAATTCTCCCAAATACCTCTTGATATAGGCAAAGGACTTGTAAAATTCTTTTATACTTTCCATTCATCCTCCTTCTCAAAATCTTCCTTGATTGAATCAATCAAAAGCTTAAGAGCATCACTTATCTCCTTCACCTTTTCATCGCCCAATCTCTCGTACATTTTTTTATTGGCTTCAATAATCGGCCTTAACTTTTCATCCCTATTTTTCTTGCCCTTAGTAGTCAACCTCAAAATCCTAATCCTCTTGTCACTTTCATCTTGGATTAGCTCAATAAGACCATCATCTTCAAGGGCCTTGATTACATTGTTGATAGTCTGTTTAGGAGCCCTAAGTTTTTCTGAGATACTTTTTTGGGTTGGATTTTCCAAAAGACCAATGTGGATTAAGATAATAGTCTCCAAGTCATTTAGACCATAAAACTTTGCCCTCTCCCTACTCATACCACTGGCACACCTTAGCAAAGAAAAAATAGAGAATATTGGATCATAATTCATAAACCCTCTTTCTCTAAAATAAATAAACAAATATTTGTTAACTCTTATAAGTATTATAGTACTATTTAGGACTATGTCAAGAAAATTTCATTACATCTCCGTCCCGAACGACGACGAAGTCGGAGGAGGGACCTTATAAAAAAGGACCTCTCATTCATGGGATATTTATTTTTCATCCATTCCATTTCCAAATTTTCGACAAAAAAAGACCGCAAGCTCTTGCTTACGATCTTTTGATTTTATTCTTCGTCCTTATTCTTTTTTTCTCTTGTAAAGAATAGTCCGACACTTGATGCTGCCATCAATCCTAGGTAGAATTCGTAGTTTGTTATTATTCCTGTGCGTGGATTTAATACCTTGGCTAGGGCTTTCTTTGTACCGGCTACTCCGCTATTTACAGTTGCTGATACACTTCCTGCTATTTTGCCTGCAGCATTTCCTACTGTTTTCACAGTTTGGTCTACCTTCGCTTGGATTTCAACTATTTCATTACCACCCTTTTGACTTGGATTATTTCCTTTGTCTTTTGGATTTTCCCCTGGTTTGTCGACTGGCTTATCTCCTGGATTTCCTCCATCAGGATCGCTAGGATTTGGTGTACCAGTGTCATCACTTGGTGTATCATCTCCACCTTTGTTATCACTTGGTTTGTCTCCATCTGGGTTTGGGTCTGTGCCTCCACCTGAAGTATCTCCTCCAGAATTTTCATCATCTGAACCCTTGCCTACTGGACCTCCTCCCACGTTTGGACCAACGCCAAATTTACTGTACTTAGCTGTGATTACTGTCAAAGCCTTGTCGAATTTGTGGCTTACTTGCCCACTTTGATCAGAGAATTTAAAGTTTTTATTCGCATCTTCCTTAAGATTATTTTCATCATCTCCATCCTGGTACTTCCAGCCATCAAATACATAGTCTTGTGCAGTTGATTCGTCCACCTCATTAATCATAACGTCTGTATCTTTCTTAACCCAGTAGATGGTCTTTTTAGGCTTTAAGGTATCCTTATCTCTTTTTACAATGACTTTTACAAAGTCAGCTGGCACATCAGGTCTAGTTTCATCTGGATTTCCTAGGACAACATTATCAACAAATTTCGCTACTATATAATTAGTTTCTGAATTAAACTGGTAATTCCCATCCACAAATGCCTTCCAATTTGTATTTAATCCTTGCTGAATAGTCCATCTTAAGAAAGACTTTCCACTTACTGGATTAATCTCAGGCAAATTGATATCTGCCTTTTGATTTCCACTTGCTGATATACTTATATCAACATTTGGATGAACCTTATAAGCTCTTTGAGCCTTATCTTGATTATCATCAGTTGGTATTATATAGAGGTTTACATAACCTTCAGGAATAGGATCTGTGGTATTTTCAGGATATACCTTATCAACAACCCTAACTATAAGGTCTGTAAGGACGCTTGTTCCATCTTCAAGAGCTATCTTAACTGGTACTTTCTTATCTCCAAGAGTACTTACATCAACATTATCTGGGTTGACTTCTCCGATAAATTCTAATGTATCTTTTGCTCCTAGAGTCTTCTCAACTTTTTCTCCATTAACTTCTATGGTATATTTAACATTCTTCCTATAATCGTCTATATTTGGTCTAACACCCCTAAAGGTTTCTATTACGCCACCATTTGCTTCTGGAATAGGCTTTATAGGTGTCCAAGGGACTTGATGGCTATAAATAGCTTTAATGGTAGTGTTATCATTAAAGCTATAGGTCAAATCCTTATCCCATTTAACAAAAGTATAGCCTTCTTTACCAGTTGGAGAATTTACAGGGATAGTAACTTCAATATTTTTCCTAACCCTATAATAAGACTTAGATCGATCTGTTGCATTTTCAGTAGGGTCCACTGTTACCAAGAGGTAATCTTCATAACCTTTTGGTATATCAGTTTCACTATCCACTGGTTTTACCTTTTCTAATACCTTAACAGGTATATCAACATAGTAGATTTCCCCAGACTTATAGATAACCTTAACAGTTGCATAATTTTTGTACACTTCTTTGTTTTCGTTATTTGTTACCTTGGTTTCAGGATCTAGAACTTCTGCGCTTACATCAGGTTCTTTAGTTATTTCATAAGCTTCTATTTCTGTAAAATCTTTTTTATCAGCAAGTTTGCCTGCCTTTATAGCTTGCTTATAGCTCTCAAGCTCTGGATTATTTCCAATATAGGTCACAACCGTTTCTGCGCTTACTCCTTGTGGTATTGGTTTAGATTTTGTAGAATACTTGGCTACAATAACAATTTCGCTAGCAATTTTATGATGCTTAGTCATATCAAAGTCGGTTTCTTTATTATTAGACATAACAGTCCATTTCTCAAAAATATAAGGTTTTATTCCTACTGGTTTATTCGCTTCTGGAATTTTGACATAAGCTTTTTGATTTACATAATAAGTTTTTGTTTGCTTATCAACAGCCTTATCAGTTGGGTCAACTGTAACTTTTACAAAACCCTCCAAGAACTTATCTTTTTTAAGAATATTTACCTTGCCCTTGTCATCCAAGGCCCTGTAAATATTTTTATAAACTAAGACTGGTATATCAAATTCTTTACTTGTCTTATCCTTAAAAGAAATTTTAACTTTTATACTTGTTTTGATTGGCTCTGGATCGGAGACTTTACTATTATAAACATCATCTTCTTTTAGCTTCTCATAAATCGCCTTCTCATCATCAAGTATTTCATAAGACTTGTAATTATCCATCTTAATAAACTCTGCTAGGGCCTTATCATAATCAGCTTTCTTTGGTCTAAAGTCATTAATATATCCATTTTCATTTTTTGATGATTCAAAGACCTTAATAGGCTCTATTTCTGGGTACTTTTTATCTATGAAACTAATCTCGAAGGTGTAATCCCTAGTAATGACTGTGTGAGGATCAAGCAAGCCATTTGCAGGATTATCTTTTTGCGACCAGCTACCGATTTGATAACCTGGATCTGCTAGAAGGTCTGCGTCATTTTTATCTTTTTTCCCATTATTTGTAGGAACATGAACTTTTGAGAAATACAAACCATCAATAACATCATAATGAACTTCCTTGATTTCTTTTCCATTCTCATCCTTGCCGAATGATCCATGGTCTTTTGCTACAAAGCTTATCCTATGATAGCCTTTAGGTGGCTTATCGTACTTGTCTTTTATAAGCCTAATATCCTTATAGTAGAAGTTGACTTGAGCATTCTCTAAATTATCTCCTACATCTACTCCATTTATACTTAGGAGTTTGTTATTTTCCTCATTTACCGTAAAAACAAGCTGAGTTTGAGGCTTGCTTACAAGTTTAAAACCTGGGATTAGTCTATAGTTTCTTGCATCAAAGTGCCTATTTCCATTTGATATTTCATCCTGGTCTATTATTTGCTTGGTCAAATTAGAATTTGGTTTGCCGACAGTCGGATATTTTTTTGTATCCTTAAGATCAGCATCATTATCTACGAGTAGGTAATTTACCTTATATTCCCTCTTACGATATGGCTTATAGAAAAATTGCAATTGGTTATAAGCCATAGGGCATTCTACTCTATCGACCTTGACGTTTTGGTAGTAGGTATTTATCTCATTAGTAATATCACTACTATCAGTCGGACTTTCAGATTCTTCTTTTATCTTATCCCTATATTGTATAAATGCTTCCCTAACTTTTTCTGGTGCTCGTTCAAGATCCTTGTCAGGTACTAGAGTCCGATTTTCGCCTTGAAGTTTCGCAAAGTAGTAAGCAAAAGTGCCCTCTCTTTGGTTTTCCAAAATATTAATTTTAGTTTCGGTCTTATCTTCATTTAGGTCTTTATCCAATATGTGGTCTGTTATCTTGACATCATAGAGGTTGTTTTTTGCCCAAATAGCCTTTAGGTAAACATCCGAATAGATTTCACTTTCGAAAGTATATTGGCGAGCTGGACCGTATTTTTCTTTGAAAGAATCATCAACTTCGCCAGTATTGTTTCCTTCACCATCTTTTTTAAATATGACATTCTCCCAACCCATAAAATCATAACCCGGTCTTCTAGGAACGGATGGAGCTTTTATAGCTAATCCATTCTCTACAATAAAGACTTGCTTGCCAGAAGTCGAAGTCTCATCTTCTGTTGGAAGTTTGTACTTCTTATTTTCCTTAATACTTGTCCTTACATCATCACCAACTTCATACTTACTGCTCTTTAGGTCCATAGGCTTTATCATGTACTTGCTAGTTTCACCAGCATCCAAACCTAAATCGAAAGTAACTTTACTATCGGTATCGCATCCCCATTTAGCATAAAGGGTTATATTATGGGCAGGCATGGTATAATTTCCATCCTTAACTAGGGTAGTTCCTTCAGGATTCAAAGACCAGCCCAAAAACTTCCAAGACTCTGGCACCCATTTAGGCTTTTCGGGAACCCTTTTTTTGTCTATGATATGCTCTTGCTCATATTCTTCCCTTGCCTTTTTGTTTTCTTCATCAGACTTTTCATAGTCGAAGTTGTACACTCCGTCTAGCCACCTTAGTGGATGTTGGTAAGGGACTGATTCTTTTTCTGATTTTTTGTAGGAAGTATCATCCCTAACCTTTCTTGGGTCATTGTTAAAGTTTATTGTGTAAGACTTGCGTGAATATTCAAATTCTAGATTGGCATTATCATCAAATTCTGTTGATTCATCATTTTTTTGTTCTTGATTATTCTCATCTTTTTCCGGAAACCGCCTTAAGAATCTTATCTTATATTTTTCATTATAGAGGTCTTTATAGTTTTTTACATCTTCTCTTGGGGCTCCTATAAATTTTAGGTAAGTCTTAAATTCCTCTAACCTATCACTATCCTCATCATTTAGTTCTTCCCACTCATACACATCCATCGTTCCTTTTATTGTTGTTTTCTCATTTTTTGGCTCAAAGCCTTCTATGGCAGGTGGAGTGAAACCATAATCACCTAAAGGGGTATCAAATTTCCTATATTGTAGGGAGAAGTCGTGGAGGGATTCTACATGTTCGCCTTCAACTTCAAAACCAGGGTAGGTATCCATAATAAACTGAACTTGGAAGGGTCTGCTTTGATTACTTGAATCTATACCAAAGCACATCTCCCTTTCTCCTAATTGCTTTTCGCCATTATCGCCAAGGGGAAGTGTCTTTGAGTAACCACCCTTTTCTTTATCTTTAATATCGCTAGAATCTAAGAAGTCATCTGCTGTTAGTCTATAGGGTGGGGTATCCCTATAAGACCATTTTATAGGATACTTGGTGGTCGAAGCTACCCAACCTAAACTAAAATTACCTTCAGGGTAGCCTTTGACATTTTCGATTGGATCTGGCCACAAGCCTTGCAAGTTTTGGTTAAAACGAGCCTTGAAGCTATAAGGGTTGCCTTTTTTAGAGTCATAAACCTTGCCATCCTTTGTAATAATAGGCCAAAAATGATTTTCACTATCATTTTCCGTAATTAACTTTGAAAAGTAGAGGGTGTAGACTTGCCTATCAAAGTAGATTTTGTAGCTGGTATTGCCAGCAGCGTCTATGGTCCTAGCAACTTTTCTGTAGACCGATTCGCCAGAATCGTCTTCTACCTTTTCATTGGATATATCTTGATTTTGACTGTCGGTTAGGGCCTTGTTATACTTAAAATATTTATCAAACTCAGCACTATCCTTATAAATTTTGTTTAGCCTAGCCTTGTCTAGATCAGGAAAGGCAATTCCGTCTATAGATATATTGGCTATATCTGGAACTGTTCCTGTTTTACCTGTAAGAACTCGGTTTCCCACAAATTCATACTTATCTTTGAGGTCAAGCTTTGGATTTTTGTCATCATAATCTGCTTTTTCTACCCAAAATTCCACCGAATACTCAGCCTTATCATTTTCCTTATAAATGGCCTTGAAGGTGATATCTTCTGCTGGCATAGCATTTTGGAAGCCTTCTTGATATTTTGTCATATCAATAGGGCGCTTGGCTGGAATTGTTGTTATTTCTCCACTCTTATCTTTTATACAAATATCCTTATCTGCTACCCAATGGTCGAATACTGCACCGTCTTTTTAAGGTATCTCTGTTACTGATGGGATGGTTTGACCATAAAAGAGGGTCATATCAGGGATATAAGTTCCCCCGTCAGTGTTTATTTTTACTTGGAAGCTCTTTCTGTTGTAGTAGATTACGAAGGGACTGTTTGTAGCTTCTGGTACAATTATTTCCAGATTGTCGGCATTTCTTTCTGGTTCGAATCCCTTGATTTTTTCTTTCAACTTCGCAAAATCCATTTCAGAATAGTCTGTTGGCCTTCCGAAGTTTAGATTAAAAAGATTATCAAGCTTCAATCTTTGTCCTGTCTTAGGAAATTCTCCAAGTACATTTTTTTGTATGGTTATGATTTCTTTTTCGCCATCAAGATTTTCATATAGATCTCTATCTTTCAAACTTTGAAATAGGTGTTTTACCTTGATACCGTTATTAATAGTAGGCTCGTAGTTTATATCTGTTGTGCTATTATATAGCAGGCCTTCTTTTTTGCTAGCATTTTTTCTTATGAAGTCATAGCTTGCTATATATTCTCCGTCTGGCTTTTTGTAGCCCTTAAGTGTTGGTGGATTAAACTTGTAATTTACCTTAGCTTTTTCTTCATCGCTCGCATTTTCCCCGACACTTGCTACATAGGGTTGACTAGCAAGCTCCATTTCCTCGAGATTGGTTAGTTTTCCAGTTACCGGTCTTTTGTAAGACCACCTGTATGTATATACACTAGGTTCGTCAGGATTGGTGATGCTATCCCCTTCTTTTAGATCATAAATTTCTTTATTAGGAAGATCATTAATAATCCTCTTATCCACTAGGGGATACCTCTTGTCTTTATTTATATCATTGTATTCGCTCTCAAATTTTCCTGCGAAAGCTGGTGTAATATTTGATGCAACCATAGTTAGTGAAGTGGCAAATGCCAAAATTCTTTTCGCTACTTTCATTCTTTATCCTTCTTGCATTTTAGATTTTTTATTTTTTTATTATACACCCATTTTTTAGGAAAATATAGATTTTTCATAAAGTTTTTTTTGATTTCTTTGTTATTTATCTCGTTTTTTTAGAAAAATATGGTTTTTTTATAAATATTTCTTGGTTTCTCATTAAAAAATGCTTATCATTCTAAATATATAGTGGGCAATCCTACAAAGACAAAACCCCTCATTCATGAGATATTTATTTTTCATCAATCATCTCCAGTCATTCCGAACGGAGTGAGGAATCTCACAAAGACAGGACCTCTCATTCATAAGATGTCTCGCATGCGCTCGACATGACGCTTGTATTTTTATGGTTACTCTCTCACAACGCGCCATTCCGAGGGAGAGATTCGACCGAGGAATCTCACAAAGGAAAGACACCTCATTCATAAGATGTCTCGCATGCGCTCGACATGGCGCTTTGGGGTTTATTGTCACTTTCCACATCGCCGTCCCGAACGACGACGAAGTCGGAGGAGGGACCTTATGAAAAAGGGACCTCTCATTCATGAGATATTTATTTTTCCATTTCCAAATTTTCGACAAAAAAAGACCGCAAGCTCTTGCTTACGATCTTTTGATTTTATTCTTCGTCCTTATTCTTTTTTTCTCTTGTAAAGAACAGTCCGACACTTGATGCTGCCATCAATCCTAGGTAGAGTTCATAGCTAGTTATGATACCAGTGTGTGGGTTTAATACCTTGGCTAGAGCTTTCTTTGTACCGGCTACTCCGCTATTAACAGTTGCTGATACACTTCCTGCAATCTTGCCTGCAGCATTGCCTACTGTCTTCACAGTCTGATCTATCTTCGCTTGGATTTCAACTATTTCATTACCACCCTTTTGATTTGGATTCTTTCCTTTGTCTTTTGGATTATCCTTATCTTTTGGATTGTCCTTGTTATCTGGATTGTCCTTATCTTTCGGATTGTCCTTATCTTTTGGATTGTCCTTGTTATCTGGATTATCCTTATCTTCTGGTTTTCCTCCATCAGGATTTTCAGGATCTGGTGTAACAACTCCTGGGGTGTCATCTCCTCCACCTGGAGTTGGGCCTGGTGGGATTATGCAGACATCACATCTAATATACTTAGCACTTATTACAGTTACCTTTTTGCTAAATTTATGGCTTACTTGTTTGTCATCTTTAAAGAAGCTGAAAGTTCCTTCAGAAACTTTTGTTAGTTCCTTTTCACTATCTCCTTCTTCATAATTCCATCCATCAAACATGTAGTCTTTTCTGCTAGCCCCGTCTGTTTCTGGTAAGAAGACATCAGCCTTAGGATTTACCCAATAGATGCTTTCTTTATTATAAGCATCGCCTTCACGTTTTACTACTACCTTTACATAATCATTTGGCTTAGCAGGAGGATTATCCTTATCATCCTGTCTGATAATGCTTGGATAATAAGCTGCCTTTATTGTAGTCAAGTCTTTAGTGAACTTCCTTTGTGCAAATGGATTAGCAGCTCCATCATCAGCAGTCCAACCCTTAAAGAATCCTCCATCTTTTGGTACAGGATTCATTTCCGGAATCTTTACATCAACCTTTGGATTTACATAATATACTTTCATTTCTGGATTTTGTGCATATTCTGTAGGATCAACTATGACTTGTGTGTAATAACCTGGAGCATCAGCTTTTCCAGCAGAGTTTGGATCAACAGAAATCAAGTTTTTGTAAATCTTAACTGGGACTTTAACTTCATATTCCCTACCATCAGTTAACTTTATTTTAACCTTTGCATTTACTGTAGTGGATGTGTCGTTACCCGGAACTTTTGTTTCACTAGTAGGACCCTCAACCACTTCTTCGACTGTAAATTGCTCAGGTTTGATTGTCTCAGTTTCTTCTCCACCAGTTTCCTTTTTCTTTGTAATGGTTAATGCGCTTATGCTATTCTTATAATCATCCTTAGTAAGGGTACTACCCTCATAAGTCACGATAGTGTTTGCATCTCTCTTAGGTTCTGGCTTAATATACGTATCATATTGAGCTTTTATTATAGTTTTTACTACAAATCTGCCACTTAGTGGCCTATCCCAATGACTGAATACAAACTTATCGCCCTTATTATTAATAGCCCTACCTGTTGGGTTTTCTACATCAAATGTGACATCAACCTCAGGATTTACCCAGTAGGTTAATTTTTGTGGAATTGTATTTCCATTAGCATCAGGACCTAAGAATGCTTTTTCTGTCCTATCGATGAATACTTTAACATAGTTTCCAGGAACAATTGGGTCTGGATCTCCTTCTTTTTGAGGAACAATATTATCAACAACTGTCACCTTAACTGTTACAGTTGTTGTCTTACCATTTGGATAGGTGATTTTTAACTTAGCTTCTTTTTCACCAATAGATGAAGTATCTGGTCCATTACCATCAAATTCAATCTTTGTTCCTGGTGGCAAGTTTGTCTTTGATGATGGGTCCTCATCATCGTAGATGTTATTTATGAAATCTCTTGGTTTTGGATTTGAGCCTATTGGTATTACTTTATTACTTGCAGATGGTATTAGAGGTTGTTGGTTTAGCTTGAATTTAGCTTTTATAGTTGTCTTATCAGCAGTAAAGGTATCAGAAATACCATCTTGATATTTTTTATCTCCATCTTCTACTTGCCAATATTCAAACTCATAAGCTATATCACTACCTTTAACCTTAGCTCCACTTGGCTTATCAACTGGTAGGCTTACTTTCTTCTTAGGATTTACATAGAAAGTTCTTACTTGCTCGCCATTTGCTCCTAAGTCTGCCTTATCAGTATAGTCAACAACTACTTCTACAAAACCATCTGGTTTTTGTATAGAGTCATCTGTTTTTTCCACAAAATCTTTGCTTACTATAACAGGTACATAAACCACATAGCTAGATCCGTCTGTGTAGCGGACTTTTACTTTTTCTTTAAATTCACCAGCCTCGTTTGTGTTCACCCTCTTATCTGGATCTTGTTCAAGGATAACAACACTATCAACAGTCTTTCCTGATGGTGGTGTGATTGCCTTCTTGTAGTCAATGTCTGATAGACTATCGCCAATGTTTTTGATAATTGTATTAACAGTTGGCTTAAGAGGAGTTATTGGACTTCCCTTTGTTTGATACAATGCGTAAATCTTAGTATCCTTTTTAAAGTTATTTCTATCTCCAGGTTTGATTTCTACCCTTTTATTTTGATCATCTAGGTAATACCATTTCACAAAAGTATATTTGTTATCTGCTGGTGTTGGGTCTTTTTCAGGAATAGCTACCTTCGCATTTGGATTTACATAGTAGACTTTTTCTTGGCTATCTTGTGCCAAATTTGTTGGCACTAGGGTTACCTTTACATAGCCTTTTGGTTTTGTGATTGGGTCATCTGGATTGTATGGGATTATATCCGCATCTTTTGTCCATTGGGCTGTGGCTGTTCTTGCCTGTTCTAGTTTAACTTCATCGCCTGGTAGGTAGATTTTTTCTTCTCCATCAAGCTTCCAGCCTTCGAAAGTGGCATTTGGCTTAGCTAATGTTCCTTTGCCAGCTAATCTAACTGTTGTTCCAACTTTTACTGTTACATTTGCTGGTACATCGCCAGTTACATCTGTTCCACCCTTGTTATAGGTCAAAGTTACTTGGCCTTTTGAAAATTGTGCTACGTATTCTCTATCACCAGTGATTGATTTTGTAGTATCAAGATTTTCAACCCATTCTGTGAATGTATAACCGTCATTAGCTATAGTTTTTGGTACTGCAAGTTGTTTTTCACCTGCTGTTTGTCCTTCAGCTAATTCAACTAATTTAATATCAGCCTTTGGATTAACATAGTAAATTTTTTCTGTTTTATTTCCTTCAAGTTTACCCTTGTTTTCATCTTCTGTCTTAAATGTTACTTTTACATATCCATCTGGCTTTTTAACATTGTTGTCTGTTTTTTCTACAATATCCTCTGACTTTTTAAAGTTAAAGGTAAATTCTGTATCATTTTTGAATGTGTCCTTTAATTTTTTACTATCAGATGTGTCCCAATTATCGCTGATATAACCAACACTCGGTGTTTTTTGAATTTTATTAGCAGAATCTGTCATGTCGACTTCAACTTCTGGGCTTACGTAGTAGACAAAGTTTCCAGTAAGTGTTTTTTCAAATTTTCCACCTTCGCCTGGTTTGAAGGTTACTTTGACATAATTATCCATAGCTCCTTCTGGCTTTTTGCCTGGAGTTACTTCTGGGATTATGTTTTTGTGGACTTCTACTGGGACTTCGATTGGATCATCATTTGTACCAACATGGGAACCATCAGTATATTCTACAATTACCTTTGCCTTACTTTCTCCCGGATTATTTACATCTGGATTTTTAACTATTTTTACTTCTTTAATAGTTTTTCCTTTTGGAGGAGTAATCATCTTGGTAATTTCATCTACTGTCGGTGTCTTGCCTTGTGGGGTGTGAACTGTATCTGTTGTTGGGTTTTGTTCTTTTATAGTTTCAGCTTTGAAATTATATTTAGCTATAATAGTAGTTTCTTTTTCAAATTTTCCTACTATTTTATCTGGCCATGTTATTGTTTTATCCTCTGTTTCCCATTTGGTGAAATTATAGGTATAAGTTGTATTGCCAGATGTTTCAGTTTTTCCTGTTGGATTTGTTACACCTATGGCAACTTCCTTACTAGGGTTAACCCAGAATGTCTTTTCGAACTTAGTTTCATCTGTAGCCTTGTCTGTTGTCTTAACGATAACTTTTACATAAGAATCTGGTACAGGTGGTTTCTTATTTAGATCTATTTGTTCTACTACATCCTTAGCAAATCCTGGTGAAATTATTGTGTTTTCTTTAAACTTATGACGTTTTGTAAACTCATATACACCATTATCTTCATTTTGAGCATTTTTATCTGCTGTCCAATTTGTAAAGCCGAGTTCCTTCTTTTCTTCATCTTTTAATTTGATTTCAGGAATTTCTACCCAAGCCTTTGGATTCACATAATAAATCTTGCTATCTTTTTCTCCTGGTTTTCCTGTTGGGTTTACTGTTACCTTTACATAGTCTCCAGTTATATCTTTTAATTCGCCTTTTTCAGCTTTTGAAAGGAATAATGGTTTTTCACCTGTTGTAAGGGCTTCGTAGACATTTTTATAAACTATTATTGGTATTGTTAGTTCTTGTGGCTCTTTGCCATCTTTAAAAGTAACCTTAGCCTTGATATTTACAGTGCGAACAAGCTCATCCTTGTCGGCAGTTTTCTTTTCGTTGACTAATTTATAAACTTGATCGTCTGATGTTAATTCGTTACCGTCTTCATCGAACAACTTTATTTCAGTTCCTGCCGGAAGTGGCTTTTCGGCATCTTTTTCTTTCCAAACAAGTTGTTTCTTCAAATCTTCAATCTTTGGAGCAAAGTTATTTGTCCAAGTGCCATTCGGGTCTTTAAAGGCTTCTGTTCTTACGAGAGCTGTTGCAGATAGGCCTGACCATTCAAAGTAGGCTGTGAAAGTATGGGCTTTGTTAATAATTGTGTAGTCATTTAATAATGGTGCGTTGTCCCATTTGATAAACTTCTTTCCAGTTTCTGGAGTGATATAGTGTTTGTCTGGGTCTACAGTTCCGCCTTCTGCCAATTCTTTTGGAACTGGAAGTAATTGTGACTGAAGTCCCTTTATTACATCATAATTAAGTTCTGTAATATCTTTTCCTTGAGCGTCCTTACCAAAGGATCCACCCTTTTCTGCCTTGAAAGTTACTCTGACATAACCATCTGGTACTAGGTCATCTTTATTTGGTACTTCAATTACTCTTACGTCCTTATAATAGAAGGTAATTTCATCTTTTCCTGTACCATTTATGCCTTTAAACTCATTTGTATCTTCATCCACATCAAAGAAGAGTTGTTGTTGGGCTTTTTCACCTTCAGCTAAAACCCAACCAGGTATTGGTCTATAGTTTCTAGCATCGTAGTGACGGTTACCATTTGTAACAGGTTCTTGTTCGATAATAGCTCCGTCTTTTTCGTTTGCTTTGCCCTTAAATCTTTCATCTATATAGTTGACCTTGTATTCACGTTGTCTAAATGGTTTGTAGAAGAATTTAAAGACATTGTTTTTTACATCAGGATTATCTTCAACTTTATTAGTTTCTGTATTTAATTTTTTCTCAGGCTCTACACGGAATTGTTGGAAGAAGGTGTTGTTTCCCTTTACTCGATCATTATATTCTTTGTAAATACTATAAACATCTGAAGTATCCTTGTGGGCTTCAAGCTCTTCATGAGTTGCCAAGATATATTTGTTATCTTGCCTATCTCCAGTTGTAGCCACTAGATAGTTCGCACGTTTATCCTCTAGTGTATCTTCGTCAGGATTTTTACTTATGCTTGTATCTTTATTAAAGTCCTTGTCTAAGAAATAATGTTCTACTTTTACATCTACTCTGTTGTTTGGAACCCAAATTGCCTTTAGATAGACTGGCGCTACAACATCATTACCAAAGGAATAAAGTTCTGGAAGCTTGTAGGTTTCACGATAAGAGTTGTCAATTTTGTCTGTATAATCACCTGTTGTGGCATCCTTCTTATAGCGGATTACTTCCCACCCCATAAAGTCGTAGCCCTTCTTTGTAGGCTTGAAATCTGGTTCAACAAGTTTTTGTCTTTGGATAACTGTAAAGATTTGCTTATTGCCATCGTTAACTTCTTTTTTAGGATAGGTATTTATTTCTTGTTGACCTATGTCGCCTTCTTGGATTTTCTTGCGACTAGTAGTTAAATCTTTTTCTTGAATATTTCTTAAAGATCCGCCATTTGGATCAAAGGTTACCTTCCACTTGTAGTCTGGTTCGCCCCACTTAGCATAGAGGTTTACTGGGTGGTTAGGCATGATTTCGCCTGGGTTTTCCCAAACTAGTTTTGTGCCGGCAGGGTCTAATGCCCAGCCCTTGAAGACCATTTGGTCTGATAAGTTATCTGGACGCTTAACTTTTAGTTTGCCGTCGTTTGAATCTTTAGAGACTAAATCAGTAAGTTTTAATTCTTGTAACTTTTCTGGATTATCCAATAAGTTGGCTGGATTGTCTTTTTTATATTCTTCGTTTCCTTCCAAATCAGGACTTAGAGCCTTTAAAGGAAATTCATAAAAGGTTTGTAATTGGTTTTTTGAGTTAAATTCACTGTCATCCTTAATCTTTGATGGGTCGTAGTTAAACCTTAGTGGGTACTTGTTACGAGTGTATTCAAATTTAAGGTAGCCATTTGTTTCAAATCCGTCCCAGCCGTCAGGATCGCCCCAGTCATCGGCATTATTAAAGAAGGCCTTAATAAATTTCATCTTACCTAAAGGGCGTTCCCCATACATGTCTGTATATGTCTTTGCAGGGAATGGTGTTACATCTTCACGATCATCGTTTTTTTCATCTAGCTCACCTTCATTAAGATAATCCGGTGTTTCATTAGTTCTCTTACCAGTAAAGCCTTGAACTATTGGGTATTTAGGCGCATAAGTGTCAGAATTGGTATCTGCCTTATACCTGTATAGGTCGTAGCGAATAATTGTTTCGTCGGGCTTGAAGCCATCCATCCAAAAGTCCATGTGGTGTGGCATAGAGCCTTTCTCCTGCTTTATACCAAAGGAAAGAGTTTTAAAATCGTCCAACTTTAAATCTATGTTTGTTCCATCACCCTTGTCTATTTTCTTGGTATAACCGCCCCATCTATCGTAGTTTGTCATGTCAAGGAATTGGTCAGCGTTTAATCTATAAGGAGGTGTGTCTAAATGAGTTGGAAAATGCGGATCAGCGTAGTTTGGTCCCCAGCCAAAGGATTGCATGTCTTTGCTAAAGCCCTTGGTTTGCATGGCATCGTTTGGCCAACCTAGCATGAGCTGGTTAAACCTTGCCTTGTAATGGTAAGGATTGCCAGGGCCGCCCTTCTTCACTGCCTCGCCTTCAGCTTCATCATATCCCCAAATTTCAGGATAAAAAGTGTTTTCAGCAGGCTGAGCATTCGACTTCGTGAAGTAAAGGTCATAGACCTGTCTGTCGTAGTAGATATTGTAGACAGTCTTACCTGTAGCATCTACAGACTTAACTAGGTTTACATTTGCAGGGTCCTTATTTTGATCGGCCGTTAAGGCTTGGTTGTAAACATAAAACTTGTTTAGATAAAGATATCTGCCACGATTAAATCTTGCGTTAGCCCATATCTTATTTAGACGAGCTTGGTCTAAGTCCGGAAAGACGATGTCTTTTACAGGTTCATTGGCTAGGTCTGGTCTTTTGCCTGTTGGCTCGTCCTTATATACACGAGTACCTATATAGTCGTACTTATCTAAAAGCCCGGCATTATCTGCATGGTCTGCCTTTTCTGCCCAGAATTGGATGGCATAATCTGCCTTTTCCTTATCCTTCCATACAGCTGTGAAGGTAACTTTCTCTGCGGGCATAATCAAATTAGCGTCAAGATTTTTGCTAGCGTCAGTTCCAACTTCAATTATTTCATTTGCCTTAAATGTTTTTCCATCTTTTGTAGTTAAATCAACAGATGATTTCCAGCCTTGGAATTCGCCGCCTACTTTTGTAGGTATAGATTCATCGGCAATTTTAGGAATTACTTGTTCATAATAAAGTGTACGAGCTGGAAGTTCTGTTCCGCCAGCTGTATCAAATGTCACATCAAAGTGGGCACGGTTGTAACGGTATTCTAAAATAAAGTTCGTAGCATTTTCTGGAACTTTCATCATTATTGATTTTCTTTCAGGAACAAAGCCTTTTATATCATTGTCTTTGTCTTCGAGAGGGCTGACTTCTAAAGTTGACCCTGTATTACCATTTTGGGTAGTTATGCGTTCATGCTTTTTTACTTCTTTAGCAGTCACTTCTTCAGGGGTGCTTCCACCTTTTTTTATAAGTGTGCCTTTTTCTCCGTCACTACTTGTAATTGTTCCATCTGGATTTGTGTACTTGGTAAAGTCATCTAAGTCTTGGAAGACGTGTTTGATTGTTATTTGATTTGACCTGGCCTTGTAGCGAAATTCTTCGTTAGCCTGGTATCTGATTCCGTCATCTTTATCGCCTGTCTGACCCTTGCCGTCTGCGGCGTTTTTTACCGTATCGTAGTCGATTTTATAATTGTCATATGGTTTTTCATAACCATCTAGATTTGGTAGGTCTATGGTCTTATTAACATTGGCTTTTTCTTCATCACTTGCTGCTGCACCTACACTTGCGATATAGGGTTGGTAGTCAACCTCATACTTTTCGCCTCTTTGTACCTTGTAATCTTTGCGCAAGGTATAAATATCAGGTTGGGCAGGATTTTTAATTAAATCCTCTGATGTTTTGCCTTCAGCCGGCTTTGCTACATTAACTGGCACCTTGCTATTGATAATCTCACTTCGTCGAGATTCTAAGCTAGGCGCACTTGCAAAGGCCGGGGCTATATTTGATGCCATCATGGTGGTGGCTATCACTAGGGCCATTAGCTTCCTTAATTTCTTCATCTTCTTCTCCTAACTTTCACTGTTGTTTTATATATAGTTAATTAATTTCAAATTTCATTATATCATCTTTTATTATACACCAAAACCTGAAAAATTTAAACATTTATCGTCAATTATATATTGATAGTTGCAAAGCAATTTGATACTTCTTATTTTGTCAAAAAAAAAATTGAAAGTGATATTTCCCCTACACATTGTATAATAAATCCGAGGTGTATTATGATTGAATATTTAAAAGAGCAAGGCATCGACGATAGATTGATTGCCCAATTAGAAAAATATAGACAAGAAAACGGACTTGATAATAACGACAGGATAATAAAACCTGAGTACAAATACTATGGGAAAGATGTATTGGAACAGGCGATTTCCGCCCTCCTTGCAGGCAAAAATATCCTCCTTACAGGGGCAAAGGCTACTGGCAAAAACGTCCTTGCCTCAAACCTTTCCTATCTTTTTAAAAGACCAACTTACAATGTTTCCTTCCATGTCAATACTGACTTTGCTTCCCTAATAGGAGCTGACACTTTCAAAAATGGAGAGGTGGCTTTTAGGAAGGGACCTATATATGAGGCAGCAATTAAGGGTGGCTTTGCCATATTGGATGAGATTAACATGGCAAAAAACGAGGCGATTTCTGTCCTCCACGCATCACTTGACCACAGGAGAATTATCGACATATCTGGTTTTGACAAAATAAGTCTTGATCCCAATACCAGGTTTATTGGAACTATGAACTATGGCTACGTTGGCACTCGTGAGCTTAACGAAGCTCTTGCTTCGAGGTTTATGATTATAAATGTGCCAAATATTACCAAGACTAACTTGGACCTTCTTCTTAGGGATAATTTCCCAAGTCTTAAGGAAAAATACAGATTAGCTTTGATTGATATGTTTATCTCCCTTCAGTTAAAGAGCGAAAACAACGAAATTTCTACTAAAGCTGTGGACCTCAGGGGTCTAATAGGAGCTATTGAAACTATGAAAATAGGTCTCAATCCTTTTGATGCTATCAAGATGGGATTGGTTAATAAGTCTTTTGACAAATTTGAAAGGGATTTGGTCCTTGATTTGATAAAGACAAAAATTCCTGAAAAAATAGACGAGAGTGTCTTTGATGAGTGAGAATTTTGACAAGATAAGACAGTACAATATAATCTGGGACTTTGCAGAAAAATACGACTTTTTGCCACAAAAATCCTATCCTATGGATGAAGTCTACAAAAATATGACTAGGGGATTTATAATCAAGACCTTTGATTTTAAGGTTTTAGACTCGTATTTTGATTACCTAAGGGCTGAAAGTCCATTTTTTTCAGAATTTTCCTTCATAACCAATCTCTTGATGGAAGATATTGCCTACAAGAGTCTTGCCAAGGAAAATCTCGTAATAGAGTCTTTGAGAAAAGATTTTGCGAGGAAAGCTCTAAGAAAATACAATTTTCACGAAGCAGATAACCTCAATGAGCAAATCGAAAAAGCCTACTACGGGAAAATTTTGGCTAAGCCAATCACAGAGGGTCCATTTTTTAGGACAATTTATAGGGATATTTTTAAAATTTACGAGCTTGATACAGCAAGGCTCATCGAAAAATTAAACGAAGTCTTTAAGACCTATTTCCGTTTTGAAAAGTCTAAGGAAAATGAATCCCTCCTTAAGGAGATGATCAAGGATAAGAAGCCCAAGGATTTTAAAAATAACAAAAAAGACGCCAAGGACTTTGATTTTTCAGATGACTTTATCAAGGACCAGTTTAACATTGGTTCGGCAGAGTTTACGGGAAATATTTATCTTGAAGAAAAAAACAAGGATATGGATAGGCACCTTATCCTCTTAAATGCTGACAAGGAAGGCTACCATGGTAGTGACGAATTTATAGAAGATTTTTATGGCAAGTCTGTATTTCCTGAAATGAGGGTCAGATCTCTTGAGAAAAAACTCGCAACAGGTGTCCATGCTGGCAAATTTTTATATTTTACCAAGGGAGTTTACACCGATAGCCCAAATGCCAAATTTTATAAGAAGAACAGGGACGAGGTTTTTTCTAAAAACAAGGATTATATAGAAAAAAATCTCGCCATAAACAACCGTTCCATCAAGGAACTCGCCCAGACTATAAAAAATTCTATAGCCAACTACGAAGATTTTGCAGATGTATCTAAGGCCTACGGGATTGTAGATTCTACCAAGGCTTGGAAGGCTAGTGTCTTAAAAGATTTCAATATTTTTGACAATGTGGAAAACGACGACGTTTCGACTTTCAAGGTTGACTTGCTTTTAGATTCTTCGGCGAGCCAAAGAAACAGGCAGGAAATCATCGCCAACCAAGCCTACATCATAGAAAATGCCATGGATGAAGTCGGCATTCCTATAAGGGTCATGTCTTTTTCGACCCTTCGTGACCACACTGTCTTCAATCTCTTTAGGGACTACAACGAAAAACACAACAACAAGGAAATTTTCAAATACTTTGCCTCTGGATCAAACAGGGACGGACTCGCCTTTAAGGTTTTAAATGAATTGATAGATAAGACTAAGGATAATGAAAAACACATAGTGATTATCCTCTCTGACGGCAGACCAAATGACGAGAAAGCCAATATTAATACTGTAAAACTCCTCGAAAAAGAGCAGTATGTCGGCGATGTAGCTGTGAATGACACTGCCAAGGAGATTAGAAATATAAAAAACGAAGAGGTATCTGTTCTTGGCGTTTTTACTGGTGAAGACGAAGATATAGAAAATGGAAAACTGATTTATGGGACAGATTTTTGTAGGATAACCAGCCTTGAAAATTTCTCCAAAATAGTTTCAATTTTTATGAAAAATACTATTATGAAAATATAAAAGATTCTCTCATTTATGGGATTTCTCCTCCCTCTGGTCATCGAAATGACCCCGGTTGAGATTAGGCTTATGGAAAACAGCGATGCACTTTCATCACACAAAGTCATTCCGAGCGAAAGCGAGGAATCTCATAAACTAGGAGCCTTTTTACCATAAATCGGAAAATTAGTGATATTTGTAAAAAACAAAGATGGCATACTTAAGCCAAAAGCTTAAGAGCCATCTTTTTTAGTACCTATTTTTTCTTTTTCTCCTTGCCACCCTCTTTGGGTCTTGGTTTTTTTCAAAAAACTTGTGGTAGAATTGGTTGACAAGGTCCATTACTTCTGGAATTCTTACTAGCAAGATAACTACTAAGTAAACAAAGCCTGCCACAAGGATTGCCCCGAAGATAGCAAGCAGGTGAGAAATTTTACCAGCAAGCATGGTGTAGGTTAGGTTTGCCAAGTAGGCCATAAGTCCTGTTGCGACAATGATTTTGCCTAGAGAAAGAAGAGTTTGCCTTAAGTTAATGGATCCGAAGTTTGCCCTAAATTTGTAAAGCATCATCATTGATCCCAGGGCTGTTGAGACTACTGTAGCATAGGCAAGGCCTTGGATGTCGAAAATTTTTATCAAAACAAAGTTTAAAATAACATTTAAAACTTGCTGGATTACTACAATTATTACAGGAGTCTTGCTATCACCAACTGCATAAAATCCCCTGTCCACAACATCTGATAGGGATTGAAAGATAATATAAGGTGCGTAAGCTGAGAGCAGACTTGCTACTATGATTGTATCATCACTTGTAAAAGCATTTCTCTGGAAAATCAACTCGATTATAGGTGCTGACAAAACGGTCATGCCTATTGTGGCAGGGATTACCAGACTCATGGTTGTTACAACTGCAGATGAGATTGATGCCTTCATTTCTTTGATTTGCCCAGATTGACCAAGGGAGGCTATCTTTGGGAAAATCGCTGTTGTAACAGAAACTGTGATTACGCCTGTGATTAGGGTAAGCATAGTTTTTGAATAAAATAATTTTGAAATGGCTGCCTTTCCAAAAAAGTAGGATGCCATAGAGTTATCTGCTATTATAGAAAGTTCTCCAGCGGCTGATGAAATAATTATTGGCACTGCCACAATCATCAGGTTTTTGACATACTTGTTGTGGATGTCTATAATTTTTTTATGCTCAAAACCCGCCTGCCTTACTGCTTTTGGAAATAATATATATTGCAAAACATTTCCCAAAAGTGCTCCAACTATGAGCAAGTAGGAGTTGCCAGTTATGCCTGTAAGGACTGTGAAAATGATGATTACAATGTTCATCAAAATGCCGGTGATGGCTGGGTCAAAGAAATTGCCTTTAAGGTTTAAATATCCCCTAAAAATAGCAGAATACAAGTAGGCAAAGACTGCAAACATCATTATCCTAGTGAAATTTGTCGCAAGGTCTAGCCACTTGCCCTCAAGATCTGGGCTTAGGATTTTTGAAAATGGCCTTGCAAAAATTATCCCAAAGATTACTGCGAAAAGAGCAAAGCGCATCAAAATATTAAAGACATTTGATGTAAATTCTTCTGCAGCTTCAATACCCTCTTCATTTTTTGCCTTGTTATATATAGGGATGAAACCCGAAATAATACCCATTGCCACGAAGTTCGATACCACTACTGGGAGGGTATTTGCTGTTGTATATACACTTTTTAAATCACCTGCTCCGATGTAAGATGCCATCACAGCTTCTCTGGCAAAGCCAAAGACCTTGGATATGATGGTTATTATCATGAGCATAAATGTAGTTTGTCCCATAAAACCTCTCTTTATGTCTTATTTTACTATTATATCATTTTGGTAATCAAAGACAAATTTAAGGCTTTAGGAATTTTTCCTTCCCTTGACCAAAATTTTCTCATCAGCTATGGAAAGGCTTGATAGAGAGTGGCTTACAAGGAGGACTGTCTTATCTTCGGCTTCTTCTTTGATTGATTTTAGGATACTCGCTTCATTAAGAATATCAAGGTTGCTGGTTGGTTCGTCAAAAAGCATGAGGTCTGAGTCGTGGAGGAAGGCTCTTGCTATGCCTATTCTCTGTCTTTCACCTGCTGATAAGGTCGAACCCAGTTCCCCTGCCCTAGTTTCATATCCGTCTGCCAGAGATGAGATAAAATCGTGGATTGAAGCTTTTTTGGCAGCCTTTATTATCTCTTCATCACTTGCATCAAGTTTTGCAAGTCTGATATTATCTTTTAGGCTAGTATTAAAAATATAGGTGTCTTGGGCGAGGAGACTTTGCATTTTTCTTAATCTTTTGCTAGGAATTTCCTTTATATTTTCATTATTAATAGTAATTTCTCCTTCGTCTACATCCCAAAATCTCATAAGGAGCCTTAGGAGGGTTGATTTTCCAGACCCACTTTTGCCATAAAGGCCAAAAATTTTGCCCTTATTAATTTCCAAAGAAAAGTCTTCGAGGATTTTTTCTTCGCCATAGGCAAAGGAAATATTAGATATTTTTGCAGATTCGAATGCTTCTTTTTCGTCATCACCGAGTACTTCTTCTACCATCGGTTCTTCTTCCAAGAGGTCTAGAACCCTGTCCCCACTTGCAAGGGTGTGGGATAGGATGTTGCCAAGGTTTGATAGGGCAACGAAAGGACCAAAGCTTGAAAACATGGCTATAGTAGGGATAATAAAGCCCCTTAGGTCAAGGATATTTTTTTGGTAGAGCATAAGTGATAGAAAGAGCATGGCAAAGGAAAATCCTAGGATTAAACCACCAATGAGGACTTCCGAGCCTGCCTTTATCTGGTCTAGGTTGTTGGCAGTTGCTCTTAGCTTTCTAGATTTTTTTCTAAGGATGAAAACTTGTCTTTCTCTTAGGTCAAATTGCTTGACCTCTTCCATATTTCTGATAGTTTCAAGGACAAAGGAGTTTAAATCTCCTGTTTTATTCCTTAGGTCAAGACCAAGACTTGAATTTTTCCTACTAATTATAAGGGGAGCTAGGATGCCAAGGCTAGCATAGGCAAAAAACGCCAAGATAGCTTGGTAGATAGAAAAGCTTCCTATGAAAATTTCCATAAAAACCAAATAGGTAATCGCTATACCAATTGGCGAAATTGTGTGAGCATAGAAAACCTCGAGGAGTTCTATGTCTGATGTGATTAGGCTTATGAGGTTGCCCTTGTCCTTGCCAGCAAGTTTTGCCGGAGCTAGACTTCTCATTTTTTTAAAGACAAGGTGTCTGATTTTCGCCAAAATTTTAAAGGCTAGGTAGTGGTTGGCGTATTGCTCAATGTAGTGGAAAATCCCCCTAAAGACTGCAAGAGCAATCATGATCTTGATTATTAATAAGGTTTTTCCGTCATTGGCATAGTTTGACAAAATTCCATAGCCTGCAAGGATGGTGACAAAACTTGCGCAAAGGTGGCCGAGACTGCCGATAAAAATGGCTAGGACCATGACAGGTTTGAGTTCGCCAACCAGACCTATCATATTTTTCATGATGGCAAAGCCAGATCTTCTATTTTTCATATCCTACCCCCTTTGCATAAGAACAAAGCTCTTCTTGCTTGTCAAAAATATTTTTATAAGCCTCGCATTTTTCATATAAGTAGGCGTGGCTGCCTGAATCTTGGATTTTTCCGTTCTCTAGGAAGTAAATCCTATCGCTATTAACTAAATTTATTAGCTTGTGGGAAATAATTAAAACTGCCTTTTCTTTGGCAAGTTTTTGGATTGTTTCCATTATTTGTGCCTCATTTGGCCCATCAATATTGCTTGTTGCCTCATCAAAAATATACAAGAGGCCACCTGACAAAAATGCCCTAGCAAGGACTAGCCTTTGTCTTTGACCACCAGATATATTCGAAGCATTTTCCAAAATTTCTGTATCAAGCCCATCTTCGCCCATAAAAAAGTCGTAAAGATTAACCTTCTTTAGGGCATCAAGCATTTTTTCGTCAGTAATATCCTTGCCTGCTATTTTCAAATTTTCTCTAAGACTTCCCTTGAAGAGTCTGCCATCAAAATCTACATTTATTATCTTTTTGTTAAGGCTTGTTGGATCATAAGCATTTTTTTCAAGGCCGTTTATCAAAATTTTTCCTTCATAAGTAAGGCCTGAATTTTTAATTAGCTTGGCGATAGTTGACTTGCCTGACCCACTTAGGCCAACAAGGCTTATTAGGTTGCCAGTTTTTATTTCAAGGTCAATGCCATCAAGAATTTGCCTATCTCCATCATAGGAAAAGCCTAGCTGGTCAAAGTTAATTTGAATATTTTCTCCACCTAGAGTTTCTCCACCTAAGTTCCTATCATAGCTATCAATTAGGACCATTAATTTGTTTGAGGCCGCTATTCCATTCATGGCTATGTGAAAATATGAACCAAGAAGCCTTAGAGGAAGGAAAAATTCAGCTGCTAATAGACTGATAAATACAAGACCAAAGATATTTATATCCCTTTGACTAAATTCCATCAGAGCTACCCCGATGCCTGCAGCAGCTCCACCGTAGGCAATAATATCCATCACAGAAGTAGAATTTAATTGCATAACCAAAACTCTCATAGTCGCTTTTCTGAATTTTTCTGCAAAACTATCCATCAAATCTTGCCTATAAGAGTCTGCTCCATAGGATTTTAATTCATTTAAGCCTTCTAAGTTTTCTAGAAAAATATCAGCCAAGCTCATGTAGGATGTCCAGTAGGAACCCAAAAGTTTCTTGGCGATTTTTTGAATTAAAATTATGGAGACTGGTATAAGTGGCAAGCAAATTAGGAGAGTGATGGCTGCATTTATACTTATGTAAGCAATTAAGGCAAAAAGTATGAGGGCAGACGTTAGTGAATAATAAAGTTGTGGAAGATATGATGTAAAATAAATCTCCAACTGGTCTACTCCCTCAACAGCCAATTGTAAAATAGCTGATGTTGGGAGCTTTTCCTCAAAGCCTATCCTATCATCCATGAGCTTTGCAAAAATAATTCTCCTCATTTTTTCCTTGATGAATTTTGTAGAAGAAAAGGAAATCCTAGTTACCATGTATTGGCAAAAAAGTTTGATAGACAAAAATAAAAGTCCGTAGATGACAACTCTCACTAGGGAGATTTCTCCTATTTTTTGGCCGAAAACCTTTGAAATCACCTCTCCAAAGATGCAAACTATGCCTATTTGCATAAAAAGGGCTAGGTACCTAAAAAATAAATTTAGGTATAAGTATTTTTTTGATCCCTGTAGGATTGCTACAAGTTTTTTATTAACCATAAACCACCTCGTCTAATAATCTATATTAATTTCATTTTATCATAGGAAATAAAACCACGCAATTGATTTTCAGTATCGAATTTTAAACCAAATGCTTACAAAAAACTTCTATATTAGCAACAAAAAAAGAGGAGCTATACTCCTCTTTTGAATAATTTTAATATTTATTTTTGTAAGACACTATCGTCTGGTCTATCTTCTACTGGAATATTTGTATTGTCTGCTGGAGATTTGAAGACTGATGCTGCTGAGAAATCTTTAACTGCCTTTCCAGATTTTTTGATATCAACAACTGTACCAGGGCCACCAACGCAACCTCCCATACAAGCCATGCCTTCGATTAACTTGCCATTCATCTTGCCAAGTTTAGCCATTCTAGCAAGTTTCACGCAGTCAGCTAGGCCTTCTGCATTTTCCATATTTACTACAGCATCAGGGTCGATTTCGTGGATTCTCTTTTCAACAGCTTGGGCAACACCACCACTTACAGCGTAGTACCTACCAGTTTGAGAAGCATCCATAATATCATCTTCTACTTCTATTTCAGCTGGCTCTATGCCCTTAGCAAGGAGCATACCTAAAAGTTCTTCGTAGGTAATTACAAAGTCAATAACTTCTGCAACTTCTGGTTCAAGGGCTTCAAGCTTTTTAGAAATACATGGTCCGATGAAAACTACTTCGCAGTTTGGATCACGTTTTTTCATTTGCTTACCTGAATATATCATAGGTGTGGATGATTCTGAAATCTTATCGTTGATGTCAGGGAAATTTTTCCTTACCATGAGTTTCCATGAGAAACAGCAAGATGTACCCATAAATGGTATCTTGCCTGTTGGCACAGATTCTAAGAATTCGTGTGCTTCGTTCATTGTAGTAAGGTCAGCACCTAGACCTACCTCTATCATATCATCAAAGCCTAGCATTTTGACAGCTTCTCTGATTTGTTTTGGACTTACATTCGCACCAAATTGACCTACAAAAGATGGGGCTACTATAGCGTAAACTTTTCTATCTGATTGGAGAGATTTGATTAATTGATAAATTTCTCCCTTATCTGATATAGCTCCAAATGGACAGGTTATTATACACCTACCACAAGCCACACACTTATTTTCATCGATTGATGCACGTCCTAGTTCATCTGATTTAATTGCCTTTACACCGCAGCTTTCTGCACATGGTCTTTTTTGATGGTTTATAGCATTGTATGGGCAAGCTTCTACACACTTACCACATTTGATACACTTATCTTGGTCTATTTTTGCACCCTTAGATGAATAGCTTACAGCATTTTTAGGACAAACATTTACACATGGGTGACCTATACAAGCGTGGCATTGGTCTGTAACTGTGACCTTGTTTTCTGGACAAGCCTCGCAGGCAATCTTAATTACAGATACTAATGGTGGATGGTAAATTCTCCTATCAACATCCATATCAGCAAGTCCAGCTGTGATTGCTTCTGTCTTATCAGCAGTTCTTGCATCTAGACCTATACACATTCTTAGTCTTTCGCCCATTACAGCTCTTTCTCTAAAGATATTTTCCCTGTAAGATGCTTCCTCACCAGGTAAAATATTATAAACTTCATTTCCTATATCTGTCAGTGGTCTATTTTCATAGGCAATCTTTGCAATTGCCTCGAAAGCCATCCTTCTAATATTTAATATATCTATGTACGATTCTTTCATTTAATACCTCAACTAACCTATTCTTATCTTATTTATTTATTTCTGACTTTCTTTTATCTCTTTCAATCTTAAGTTCAGCATACATTTTTTCCATAAGAACTTCTGGTTTAGCCTTGGTTATGTACTCTTCATCTATTTTTACTATAGGTGATAATCTTTGTGAATTTTCGACTTCATCCATAACATTCTTATAAACTATTTCAATTTCTGGTGCTTGGCCTAAATTATCTACTTCATAAGCAATTTCAACGTCTTTTTTAACAAGCTCGGCAGAGTCATGTAAGTACTCATTACCATGAGCTGTGCACCTTGCGCATGAACATATAGTTACCTTCATCTTAGTCTCCTTTTTATATACTCACTATGATTGTATCAAATATAACAAAATATTTCAATATGAATTATAGATATTCCTTAACAGGTATTTCGATAATAAAAGTAGAACCTTCCCCAATTTTGCTTTCTAGGTCTAAATTAAAACCAAGACTATCAGCTAGATGCTTGGCTATTGAAAGACCAAGGCCAGTTGACTTAACGGACCTATCCCTAGATTTGTCAGCAACAAAAAATCTCTCAAAAACTCTTTTTTGATCAGCGCTTGTGATTCCTATGCCCGTATCTTTTATAAAAATCCTTAACGACCTATCTATAAGAATCGAAGAAATTTCGATAGACCCGCCTTCCTTGTTGTATTTAATAGCATTTTCATAAATGTTTGATAAAAGGTCCACAAAAAGAGATTTGACTGTGTGAATCCTGTAGGAAGTCAAATTATTTTCCACTTTTATATTTTTCTTATCTGAATTTTGCCTAAACTTATCGATGATAATATCCATCTCTTCCTTGATATCAACGTAGGATTTTTCTATGTCAAGGTCTTTTTCATCAAGTTTTGAAAGTCTAAGGATATCGTCAATTATTTCAAGGAGCCTATTTCCCTCATCAAAAATTATCTGGGCAAATTTTTTTACATCTTCTTTTTTGGCAATCCCTGTAGCGATGAGCTCTGCATATCCATTTATAGAGGTGAGGGGACTTTTTAGTTCGTGGGTGACATTGGCAGAAAATTCCCTTCTCATAAGCTCTGCCTTCCTTGTTTCTGAATAATCAATGATAATTACTAAAAAACCCATGTTGCCATCCTCATAAATTGGGTCGATGAAAATCTTTAGGTGGTAGGAATTTACATCAAGGGCCAGGCTTTTTGATCTGGATAAAATCCTCGCTTCTCTTAAGGCAAGCTTGTATTCTTTGTCATCTATGAGCTTATCAAGCCTAACCTTCTCATCCTTATTTAAAAAAACCTTAGCCGAATCATTCATCAGTTCTACCCCACCCTTAGGATCAAAAACTATAAAGCCTTCTTCCATATTTGAGGTAATATTTTTTAGCTCTTTGATTTGCCTTTTTAAGATGGAAATATTTTTCTCGAGTTTGATATTTTTGTTAAGGAGCTTACCGTAAATCTTGCCTACATCTTCAAAGTCTTCGCCAATGTGGTCAAAGTCGTAGTATTTGTCAAATTTCGAAATTTCTTTGGCATAGGTATCTAGTCTTTTGTCGATATAAAAATGAGATGATGCCAACAAAATCATTAGAATAGCCCAAAATAAAAGACATAGTTTGTATTGGTTTGTATAAAAACTAACAACCACAGCAAGAGTGGTCGCTATGGTTGTTGTAATAATTAATGATTTTTTAGTTAACTTTTTCATATCTCTCCAAATTTATAACCAAGGTTTCTTACGGTTGAAATGTAGGAGCCTGCATCCTTTAGCTTGGATCTGAGGCTTGCTATATGAACATCAACAGTCCTGGTCTCGCCTTGGTAATCATAGCCCCAGATTTTTAGAAGGAAATCTTCCCTGGTGATGACATTTCCCATATTGTTCATAAATAAAAATAACATCTCAAATTCCTTGTAGGTAAGGTCAATTTTTTCTCCATTAACCTTCACAGTTCGTTTTTTGGTATTAATGCTTAGATTTTTGTAGGTGAGATGGTCGTTATCAGCCTTATTTACTCGACGCAAGATAGCCTTGACCCTTGATAGAAGTTCTAGGATAGAAAATGGTTTGGTGATATAATCATCAGCCCCACTTTCAAGGCCCAAAACCTTGTCAAATTCATCAGTTTTTGCTGTAAGAATTATAACAGGTATATCTGAAAATTCCCTAAGCTCTTTTAGGATTGTGACTCCATCCTTTTCTGGAAGCATGAGGTCTAAAAGCAAAAGTTCGCATGGATTTTCCCTAATTTCCTTTACTATTGACCTACCATCCTCAAAGGATTTTACTTGATAGCCTTTTTCAGTAAGAGCATAGGATACTAGATTTCTAATTGCCCCGTCATCTTCAACTACATATATCATTATAACCTCGTTGCTAAGTCTGCTATCCTAGCTGTTCTGTCGCCAAGCCTTTCAAAATATTTAAAAAGCAAAATTTTATTTGATAATTCTACCGTACCTATCTTGTCATTTTTATTTTCGTCTGCCGCAAAATTAATGGCATCCATAAATAAGTCGTTATTAATTTGGTCTTTCTCGATTGTGGCAAGGGCTAGGTCCTTATTATTGGACACAAAGGCCCCTATGCCATCTTCTAGCATATTTTTTTCATTTTTGATGAATTTTTTAAGAAAATCTATTTCTTTTTCAGAAAGCCAATAGGATTTTAAGATTTCTGCTGCTGAATTTAAGTGACTTGCTATTCTTTTGAAGGTTGAGGCAAGTTTTATTTCCATTTGCAAGAGCCTAAGATCTTTGGCCACAGGTTGTTGGAGGGCCAAGAGTTCAAAGCAAAAGCTCTCTATTCCAGATGCTGCTCTTCTGATGTCGTCATAGAGTTCTATGACATGATCTAAATTTTCATCGTTTTTATTGTCAAGATAAAGGTCAATCCTGTCATAGGAAATAAGGATTAATTGGCTTACTTCCCTGGTCATATCCTTGATTGATCCCAAATCACTATTAAACCTAGTCCTCATTATCCAAACCTTCCTGTAATATAATCTTCAGTCCTTTTATCAGCTGGGTCTTCAAAAATCTTTTTGGTTTCATCCATCTCTATTACCTCTCCTGTTAGGAAGAAGGCTGTTTGGTCTGATATCCTTGCTGCCTGCTGCATGTTGTGGGTTACAATTACTATGGTGTATTTTTCCTTTAACTCATCCATCAAGTCTTCTATGGCAGATGTGGATATTGGGTCAAGGGCGCTTGTAGGCTCATCCATTAGGATTATTTCAGGATTTACCGAAAGGGTTCTAGCTATACAAATCCTCTGTTGCTGGCCACCGGAGAATGACAAAGCATTCTGGTCAAGTTTATCCTTAACTTCATCCCAAATTGCAGCGGCCTTTAGAGAATTTTCTACAATCCCATCTAAGGTGTCCTTATCCTTAATACCTGAAAGCTTTGGCCCATAGGTTATATTGTCATAAACGGACTTGGAGAAAGGGTTTGGTGCTTGAAAGACCATGCCGACATTACGACGTAAGCTTACAAGGTCCACGTCTTTTTTATAAATGTCAGCTCCATCTATTTCTATTAAACCTTCTATCCTACACGAATCAACAAGGTCGTTCATCCTATTAAAACATTTGAGAGTTGTAGACTTACCACAACCAGAGGGTCCTATAAAGGCTGTAACCTTACCCTTTTTGATATCCATATTTATTTTTTTAAGGGCCTTAAAATCTCCATACCATAAATCTAAATCTTTGACTAAGATGGCTGTGCCCTTATCTTCAACATTTCTTTGAGCTATTATTGATTTGTTTTTCTTATTTATTTGCTGGGCCTTTTTATAGATGTCATCTACTAAAGGTCCCTTATCTTTTACTTTTTCCATTATCGCTCCTAAGCTTTTACAATTTTTTTACTAATCTTTGCTGAAACGAAGTTTATTACGACAACAAAGACTAGGAGGAGGACTGCTGTGGCGTAGGCTTCCTTAACGTGGAAACCTTCTGACGAAATGACGTACATGTGAACTGCCATAGTCCTTGCTGACTTAAATAAGCCCTTTGGTATATCAGTGTTTGATCCCATAGTGAAAATTAGGGCGGCTGATTCACCTACAATCCTACCTGTTGATAAGAATATTCCTCCTAGAATTCCGTCCATGGCATCTGGTATGATGACCTTAAAGATAGTTTGGATTTTTGTGGCCCCAAGGGCAAGAGAGGCGTGAGCCTGAAGGGGATTTACAGTCAAAATTGCCTCCTCAGTTGTCCTTATTATGGTCGGAAGAACCATGATTGCCACTGTCAAACATCCTGCTAGGATGGAATACTTCATTCCTAAGCCGTAGCCTTTTGCTGATACAAAAAACAAGTAACCAAAAAGACCGTAAACTATAGAGGGAATTGATGATAAGATTTCAGTTGAAAACCTAACGGACTTGATAAGAAACTTATTTTTTGCGTAGTTTGAAAGATAGATTGCAGTAAAAATTCCTATAGGAAGGGCAATTATCAAAGTCAATCCTATAGTCACCAAAGTTGTTATTAGAGCAGGCATGAGGGAAACATTGTCTGTGGTATATTTCATTTCAAATAAGGATGGGCTGATATTTGGTATGCCCTTTATTAAAATATAGGAAATAATAATCCCAGCCATGGCATAGCCAAGAAATGTTAGACCTATTATTAAAGCCTTATAAATTTTACACATAAAAATCTCCTATAATCTTTCTTCACTTTTAGATCTTATAATATTAAATCCAACATTAATTATTAGGATAAATATAAATAAAACCATGCCTGTGGCGATTAGGGCTTGTCTATGAGTCCCTGATGCATATCCCATTTCTAGGACGATATTGGTTGTTAGGGTCCTGGCTCCTTTTAAGATTGAACTTGGCATTACAGGTTGATTACCTATAACTAGGTAAACTGCCATGGTTTCACCAATGGCCCTACCGATGGCAAGGATTATTGATGAAAATATCCCAGATCTAGCATAAGGCACTAAGATTTTTCTGATGGTTTCTTCCTTGGTTGCCCCAAGGGCGAGAGACCCTGTCATGAAAGTCTTAGGCACTTGCCTTAGGGAGTTTTCTGAAATATTTACCATGGTTGGCAAAATCATAAAAGCTAGGAGGATAGATGCACTTAGCATATTCATACCTGATTTAGCCTTAAAAATATCTTTTATTAGGGGCACAAGGACCATCATAGCAAAAAATCCATATACAACTGATGGTATAGCTGCCATAAGGTTCATCAGAGCCTTAAGAGGTTTGTAGGATTTTTTTGCATAATAGGCCATAAATATTGAAATTGCAAGACCGAATGGAAGTGCTATTATGGTTGATAAGCTGGTTACTATTAAAGAACCTATAATCATTGGATAAATTCCAAATCTCGGATTGCCTGCAGTCGGTTTCCAAACCTTGCCGGTTATGAATTTTAAAAGTCCGTATTCATTTACAAACTTAAGACCTTCAGAAAATATGAAGTAGATTATAAGAAGTATCAAAAATACGGACATTACTGCAGACAAGAGGAAAATTGTTTCGCCAATTTTTTCTCTTATCTTTCCCATTTTACTTTCCTAGTTCGCTTGTATTTCTAAGCTCGCCCTTAAAGATTTGTTTAAGTTCATCCATTGTAAGGTCTTCTACCTTGCTTGATGGATTTACTACTACTGCGATACCGTCTGTTGCGATTACTTCTACGGCAAGTTTATCTTTTTCTTCATCTTTTAGCTCTCTAGAGGCCATTGCTATATCAGCTGCTCCGTCGATTACTGCTTCTATACCTGCAGATGAACCTGTTGATTGTATTTCAATCTTACTATCTGGGTTAAGCTCTTGGTATTTTTCTGCCATTTTTTGCATAAGTGGGGTTACAGATGTAGAACCAGCTACTGTAAGGGTACCAGATACTTTCGCTGGTTCATATTTCTCTGTATCCTTTAGGGGAACATAGCCTTCTTCTAGGGTAAGGGCTTGAGCTTGTTCTGATAGACAGAATTTTAAAAAGTCTTTAGCTAGGTCGTTTATTTTGTCTTCCTTATAAGCTAGGTTAAATGGTCTTGAAATTTTGTAGGTGCCATTTACTATATTTTCTTCTGTGGCTTCTACACCTTCGACTTTTACTGCTTTTACAGTATCATTTAGGGAGCCAAGTGAAATATAGCCGATGGCTTCTTTATCTTGGCTTACTGTTTGCATAACACCGTTAGTTGAGTTTTGGACAATGGCTTCCTGGGTTGTCATATCTTCCTTAGAGCCATCAACTTCTTCTTCAAGGCCAACAAGTTCTATAAAGGCACCCCTTGTACCCGAACCTTCTTCACGAGATACAACTGAGAAATCATAATCTTCTTGATTTGCTGTTTCGGTTGATTGTTCTTTTTCTGCTGGTGCCTGTTCTGTTTGAGTTTCTCCTGGTTTTTCTTCTGCCTTTTGATCCTTACCACATCCAGCAAGGATAAGTCCAAGTGAAAGTGTTGCTGCTAGTATTTTCTTATTAGTTATTTTCATTATTATCTCCTTAAGTTTTTTAACTTAAGTCTATAATACTAGGTCATTATTCGAAAGGTTTTAAATCTTTGTAAAACTTATGTAAAATAAAGCAAAAAAAGGCGAGGGTTTCCTCGCCTAAAAATCATTATTTTTTCAATCTCTAAAGACTTATTCTGCAACAGCTTCTTGTCTCTTATCTGCTTCTGTTTCTGGAATTACAACATTCATCAAAATTGATGTGATAGCTGCAAGGACTACTGGAGATACGCCAATAGCATTTTTAAGAGCTTCTGGCATGAAGTTTACTCCTGCTCCTTCTGCTGTTGCAACTATGGTTGTAAAACCAAAACCAATAGCAATAGCAATTCCTACTATAGAAGTATTTCTAACTGTGAGTGGTTGTTCAGTTATCATCCTAATTCCGTTCATAGTGATGGCTGCGAATACTGAAAGAGTTGCACCTCCTACAACTGGAGCTGGAATGGTTGTTAGAAGTGAAGATATTTTTGGCATAAAACCTGCCACTAGGATAATTAAACCTGCTTGGAAAAATACCCTCCTATTGATAACCTTATTTACTGAAACAATACCTGCATTTTGTGAAAATGTAGCTGTTGGGAGACAACCTATGAAGGAGCCAATCACATTTGCCACACCAAAACCAACTATACCTCCCCTAAGCTCATCATCGGTAGGATTTCTGTCCATACCACCGATTGTAGTTGATGACATATCGCCAATACCTTCTATACAAGTAACCATGAAAATTATTACAAAGGAAATTATAGCTGAGGCATCAAATTTAAGCCCAAAGTGAAGTGGAACTGCTACAGATATCCAACCCGCTTCTCTAACTGGTGATAGGTCTACCATATCAAAGAAAAAAGCGATAATATATCCAACAACCATAGCAAATAAAACTGAAGCAAGTTTGCTAATACCCTTACCAAAATGATTTAAACCAACATTTACAAGAAGGGTAATAATGCCAACAAGCCAATATTGCCACGCTCCCCAGCCAGGAGCTGTTACTGATCCTGCTCCACCCATGTTAGTAATTGCAACAGGATAAAGAGTAAGACCTATGGCTAAAACTACAGTTCCTGAAACAAGTGGTGGGAAAAATGGGGTTATGTATTTAAGGGCAAGACCAAATACTATAGAAACTATAGCACCAATAAGTTGGCTACCTAAAACAACTGCTACAATCCCAGCAGGGCCTGCCGATTCAAATTGACTACAAAGGGCAATCATGGTTGGCACATAAGCAAAGGATACACCGTAAATCATTGGTAGCCTGCTACCTAAAATGCCTATTGGATAAATCATTATAAAGGAAGTGAGGGCAGAGCCAATGAGTGCCATTTGCACGATAATAATACTATCTGCATGACTTAGTCCTGCTGCTTGAGCAAAAATCAAAGCTGGTGCTACACAGCCTGCAATCATAGCGATTACGTGTTGAAGCGCTAGAGGGAAGGCCTCTTTGAAGGAAACTTTGCCTTCAAATTGAAACAATTCTTTAAATTTACTTTCCATTATCTCTCCTATTTTTATTTGGATAAAGAAAAAGTCACCCTCAGGTGACAAAATTATTCACTTATCCTAGTTCCGGACTAGAAATGGCTTTGATAATTAAATATAAATTAGCTTAATTCTTAACCATTTCAGAATAAGTTATACAAGAAAAATTATTTTAGTCAAGTAAGACTAGAAACAAAAATAAAAGTTAGTTTTGGATAAATTTTTTTAGTTAAATTGATTTTTATTTTTAAATAATGGTAGTAAAATAGAAGAATAGTGAAAGATAGAATAGGGAGAATAAGCAAATGAAATTAGTAATACCAGAAGATTACAAGTCAACTGAGGACCTTTATAGGACCCAAGTATTGATAAAAGAAATAAAAGATTATTTTCAAATAAACCTAGCTAATAACTTGAATTTGAAAAGAGTCTCTGCCCCACTTTTTGTATCAAAAAAATCAGGTCTTAACGACAACCTAAATGGTGTAGAAAAACCTGTTTCTTTTAACCTCCCTGAGGCTGATAATGAAGAGATGGAAATCGTCCACTCTCTCGCCAAATGGAAAAGATACGCCCTTATGAAATACAAATTCAAAGTCCATGAAGGTCTTTATACCGACATGAACGCCATAAGAGCATGCGAAGAGCCAGACAATACTCATTCATTTTATGTAGACCAATGGGATTGGGAAAAAATAATAAATAAGGACGATAGGAGCGAAACCTACCTTAAACAAACTGTAGAAACTATCTACAGGACTATGAAGAGTCTTGACGAATATCTTTGTGGCCTTATTCCTACAAGAAGCAAACTTCTAACAGATCAAATTAGATTTATTACAAGTCAAGAGCTTCTTGATATGTATCCTGACAAAGATGCCAAAGAAAGAGAAAGACTAGCCGTAAAAGAATTCGGTTCAATATTCCTATTACAAATAGGCGATCTCTTATCAAATGGTCAAAAACACGATGGTAGAGCCCCAGACTACGATGACTGGCATTTAAATGGAGATATAATTGTCTACAACCCAGTTCTTGACGATGCCCTAGAGCTTTCTTCTATGGGTATTAGGGTTAATAGCGAAAGACTTAACGAGCAATTGAAACAATCTGGCAACCTCGATAGGCTAAAATATGACTACCACAGGATGCTGCTTGATGATTTGCTCCCACAAACCATAGGTGGTGGTATCGGCCAATCAAGGCTATGTATGTTCTTTTTACAAAAATCTCACATCGGCGAAGTCCAAGTATCTTATTGGCCAGACGACCAAAGAAGACTCCTAGCCAACAAGGGTATCCAACTCTTATAGAAAAAAAGACCTTGATGATAAAAAATCATTCAAGGTCTTTTATTATTTTTCTATAGATAAAATTAATAACATCTTAAATTTTGTAATTGCACTTACATTATGGATTACATTTGCTGGGAAAACTAATTGTTCACCAGCTTCAATCTCTACTTCCTTATCTCCAACAAGGAGCTTTGCCTTTCCCTCAAGTGCCATTACAAGAGCATCTCCAGGAGCTTTGTGAGCTTTAAGACCCTCTCCCGCATCAAAAGCCATCATTACCACCCTAAAATCATCTTTTGAAACAAGGTCAATATTGGCTATGGCTCCGTCAATATAATCCAAATAGTCAACTAATTTTATTTTTTGTCCCTTATCAATATTTTTCATCTCTTCCTCCTTTAAATTGATTCCTATTTCTAAAAAAATACTTTCCTTATCTGTCTCAATACCAAAAAGCCTATTTTTTTCGAAAAATATTAATTCGTTATTAACAAGTTTTTCATTATTAAAGTTAATTTCGCCTTTTAGAACAAGGTATATCCTCTCTTGGCCATAAAATTCTGGGGAAATACTTGTATTTTGGCCAAGACTCATAAGCAAGATATGAAAATCTTCCAAATCTATAAGTTTCTTGCTTATAGTTTGGTTTTCTCTTGTAGGTATCATCTCTTCTGCCTTTAAGATTATTCCCTTACTAATATTTTTCATTTTAATCTCCTACTATACTAATCGGAATGATTGTATTATAGTCTTTTTCATCATTTTTTATTTTTTCGAGTATAACTTCTACCCCAAATGCTTCTCTTATATTTTCCTTAGAGATAATATCTGATGTTTTACCAATTTTATACCTTGCATCTTTCATTAAAAGCAAACACTTATCTGCTATTTCAAGAGCGTGGGCTGGATAATGGGTATTTATGATAACGCTAATATTTTCTTTTTTGGATAAGTTTTTGATTAAGGAAATTATTTTAAGTTGATTTTTAAAATCAAGACCACTTTCTGGTTCATCTAATATAATTAGGCTTGGGTCTGAAATCAAAGCCCTGGCTATAAGAACCATCTGGAGCTCTCCCCCACTCATTACTGAGCAAGACTTATCCTTAAGCTTCTCTATAGCTAAGCTTTTCATAATATTATTTGCTTTCTCATAATCTCTTTCACCTGGTTTTGCAAAAGGCCCAAGCTTGCTAGCAAGACCTAGAACTACCATATCTATACCAGAATATTCAAAAGAAAATGACCTTTTTTGTGGAACGTATGATATATTAGACCATAATTCCCTTCGGCTAAAGCTTGCAATATCCTTGCCGTCCGAATAACTTTTACCAATTTTCCATTTTTCAAAATCACATATGCATCTTATGAGGCTTGTCTTTCCAACTCCATTGGGTCCTAAAATCGATAAAACCTCTCCTTGGTCGAGGCTAAATGATAAATTTTTAAATAATACATGATTTTTATCATAATAAAATCCTGCATCTTTGACTTCTAATTTAATTGAAACCACCCCCAGTTTTCCTAATTAAGCTTATAAAAATTGGAGCGCCTATAATTGCTGTAAGGACTGAAATAGGTAATTCTATTACAGAAACTGTCCTTGATAAGGCTTCTATTAATACCATCAGACTTGCTCCTAAAGATATACTAAAGGGTAGGGTGTGGGTGTTGTTTGCTCCCACCATCATCCTTGCCATGTGGGGAATTATCAAACCAATCCAACCAACTTGGCCACACATTGATATGGATGATGCGGTTATAAGTGTGGAAGCAAATATAAAAATGAGTCTAGTTTTTCTAACATCTACTCCTAAACTTTTTGCTTCATCTTCTGATAGGCTCATAATATTTAACCTAAATATCAAAAGCCTTATTAAAATAATTCCAAAAATTATTAAAGGTGCTGATAAGATCAAGTTTTTGTAAGATGATCTTGCAAAAGAACCCATGAGCCAATAGCTAATTGCTGGCAACTTGTCTGTTGGATCTGCTGTGTACTTTAATAAGGATGCTAAAGCGTTTGATAAGGAAGAAACCACCAGACCTGCTAAGATAAGCATTATTGTCGATGACCTAGTCCTAGTCTTGCCAATGTAAAGGGTAAAGACAACTCCAACCAATCCAAAAACTAAAGCTAAGGCTTGGATGGATAGAGTTGAAAGTGATAGAAGTATGCCGATTATAGCCCCAAGGCTTGCAGCTGAACTAACGCCTAAAATATCTGGAGTTGCCAAGGGGTTTGAAAAAACCCCTTGAAAGGCAAGACCAGCTGTGGCAAGACCCGCTCCTACTACAAGACCAGTAATAATCCTTGGTAATCTTACATTTATTATTACTGATTCAAGCATGGGATCAAAGTCTCTGCCAGATAAATAAGCGCCAAAAAAATCTATAATCTGCCCTAGGCTAAGTGGCATCCTACCTATGGCAAGTGCCAAAATACTTATCAATATGGGTAGACTTATGAGGATTATATATGAGCTTAATTTTATTTTTTTATCTTTGATAAAGATTTCTTTAATCATATATCAAACATATCCTTGATTTGTTCGTCATTTAATTCGTATCCATACCATTTTTGATAATAATCTTTAATCATAGACTTAAGATCATAGTCCTTAAATTCTTCAGGATAGGTTGATTTTGCAAGCCAAGCTAGGACAAGTGGTCCGTCTGGATTTGGTGTAAACCAGTTCCACATACCAAGCTTTGTGTTATAAACTTTTTTATCCTTAACTGCTTTCATATTTGAAAAATCAATACCTTCTACTGAGTTTGCATATACATCTTTTGTTTTGATATCAAGAAGACCTGGTCCATCAAGATAAAGTATATCTGGATTCCACTTATAAATTTGTTCTACAGAAACTTTAGCAAAACCCTTTGCTTCACCAGCTAGGTTTTTCACACCAATTCTCTTTAGCCAAAAATCTCCAAAAACTCCCTTACCGGCTACAATTGGCACACCCTGAGCATATTTCCACAAGATCATACCACTTGGTTTTTTACTATCATCTATTTTTGCTATTCTGTCTTCAACATCTTTTACAATTTCTTGACCAGCTTTTATAAAGTCATCTGTCTTTCCACTTTCACCAAATACATCTTCTAAAAGTTTTAACCACTGGGTGTATCTGTCAATTGGGTCAGCAGGACCGTTGGTGCCAACTGTAGCAAAACCAACGCATGGTATACCAGTTTTAGATAAGGCTTCGTAGTGTTCCTTATTTGAAGCATTGTAGAAAATAACATCTGGTTTAAGTTTCATTATTTCCTCAATATTAATGTCAGATTGAGCTTGAACTGTATTTTGGCTATCTAGAAGCTCTGGAGCTATGTCTTTTAAAACTGTATTTGAAATTACTTCTTTAAGTGAGCCCGCATAACCTACGATATATGGGGCCTTTCCATGGTGGTAAGCCATATAGGTAGATAAAATTGGAATCTGGTCTATAACAATTTTCTCAATTTTTTCTGGAACTTCAACTTTATTGCCTGCATGGTCTGTTATTGTCCTTGTTTTTTTGCTTTCATCCTTGCTTTCCTCAGGCTTTTCTTCTTTCTTATCTGCCTTTGTATCTTCTTTTTCTTCTTAAAACTATATATGAAATGCTTGAATTTTTAGACCTTTCTAGCATTTTCACAAATCTATCCTTATTTTCTTGTGCATAAGCATTTTTATAAAAATTTGCAGCTCCAACTGGTCCCTCATCTTTTATAATTGTGTCCCTGTCTAAGAGAATCATCCTGCCAGTTCTTTGTGAAAAAGGTCTAAAGGAATTATCTATAAACAGTTTGTTCCAATTTTCTACGGTTAGAGGATACACGTCCATGTTTGTAAATCTTGAAAGTTGCCTTCTTATATCTTCGCTTTCGTTTTCAACTGCCACATCATGAGTTAGTAAATATCCACCCTTTTTTAAGACCCTGTGATAATTTTTAAGAGCCTTTGCTTTATCTTCATTTGTTAGCATGGTAAGCATAGCCTCATTAATTATTACATCAAATGTTTCATCCTCAAAATCTAAATTCAAGGCATTCATGTTCTTTACTTGTATCTCCTTATCTAAACTCAAGAGATTTATATTCTCCAAAGCTTGATCTATGGCAACTTGGTCAATGTCTATACCTATTATTTTGCATTTATATTTAGTATAGACCCTTATAAGATTATCACCTCTATTACAAGCGACTTCCAAAACCTTTGTATCTTTATCAATTTGGATCTGATCTAATAGCCAATCAGTCATAAGGCCACCTCCTGGCCTTAGTCTTGTCCTGCCAAGCATCTTCAAAAAATCATGTCCAAAAACAATTTTATTTTTTTCCATTTTATCTTCCTCCTTGATAATAATTATCATTACATATATAATTATATCATAAATTTTTACTATTTACTGTTGCAAAAGCAACATGAGGGCATTTTATGGATAAGATTATTTTAAAAAGTGAATTATTTTATGGTTTAGATGAGGCTACTATAAAACATATTTTTTCTTGTATTGACCATAAAATCTTAAATTTCTCTAGGGACGAATACCTCTATGACTTTTCTGAAGGTTTTAAGGCTGGTATTGTCCTAAAAGGAAGGATTGATTTATGTACCATAGATGATGGTAGGGAAATTATAGATAGGATTTATAGGGTTTCTGATTCTTTTTCTATAAACTTTTCTTCCCTAGCTGATAGGTTTATGATTTGCAAAAAAGATTCAAAAGTTTTGGTCCTTGATGTTTACAAAGTCTTTGAAAAGCATAAAAGGGCCTGCACAAGCAGACCACTTTTCATGGAAAATATTATTAACTTGTATGATGAACAAATTTCATACTTGACTTACAAATTGGATATATATGCTAAGCCAAAAATCAGAGAAAGAATCAACAAATATATTGATAAATATGGTAAAAATGCTCTATTTTCTAACAACTTATCAAGGGAAGATTTGGCTAAATTTTTAGCTTGCAATAGGTCTGCCCTTTCAAGAGAACTATCCCTGATGAAAAAAGAAGGTTTGATATAAACCTGATGGACTGATTAAACAAAAAAATCAGTCCTAAAATTCTTTTTTTCTTTAACTCAAACAATCTTTTATTTCTTCTATAAACAAATCCCCATATTGAATTAATTTCTTTTCACCTACACCCTTTACTCCTAAAAATTCTTCTTCATTCTTTGGTTTTTTAATTGCCATATCCTTTAAGGTCTGATCTGAAAATATAATAAAGGGTGGGATTTTCCTTGATTTTGATAATTCAAGTCTTAATTTTTTAAGCCTGTCAAATAAATCTTGGTCTTCATCGCTTGCAAGACTCCTTGTTTTATTTTTGCTAACTTTTTTAATTTCGGTTTTTCTTGCAAAAAATTTATCCTTTGAATACAAAATATCCTTAGATTTTTCAGTTAATGCCAAAATTGGATAGTCAAGGCCTACCACCTTTATATAGCCATCTGCGATTAAAACTCCAATCAAATCTTTTATTTCATCCGAACTTTTATCCTTCATAATCCCGTAGGTAGAAATATTTTTCAAACCCTTTTCTGTAGAATTTTTATTTTTTGACCCCTTAAGACAATCAACGACCGTACTTATACCATACCTTTGCTCAAGCCTATAAATACAAGATAGGATTTTTTGAGCATCAATAGTCTTGTCTTCTTTTTTTATATCATCTAGGCAATTTGAGCAAAAATCACATGGTCCCTTATAGTCTTGACCAAAATATTCAAGTATAAAGGCCCTTAGGCACTTGCTAGTGTTGACATAATTTATAATGGTTTGGAGCTTATCAAGTTGTATTTTCCTGTAGGCGAGGTTGGTTCCTTGGTTTATCAAATGCTTATTTATAATTATATCTTGGGCAGAATAAAGAAGGATGCAATCGGCGTCTGCTCCATCACGACCAGCACGTCCTGCCTCTTGGTAGTAGGATTCCATATCCTTTGGCATATTATAATGGATAACAAAACTTACATTTGACTTATCAATCCCCATACCAAAGGCGTTAGTCGCTACAACCAAGTCTTTTTTATCAAAAATAAATTCTTCCTGGGCTTTTTTTCTTTCTTCTTCGCTAAGACCTGCGTGGTATTTGGTAACGCTAAATCCCATAGCCTTAAGATTTCTCTCAAGTTTATCTACCCTATTTCTAGTTGATGCATAGATGATTCCCGATTTGCCCTCATTTTCTTCCAGATAAGTTTTTAAAAATTTTAACTTATCCTTAGGCTTTCTGACTAAAAATTTTAAATTTGGTCTATCAAAGCCTGTAACTTTCACATAGGGATTTTTAAGTGAAAGATTTTTTATTATATCATCCCTTACTTCCTTGGTTGCTGTAGCTGTGAAGGCTGCAATTTGTAAGTCATCACCCAAAACCTTATAGAGGTCGGCTATTAATTTATAGGATGGCCTAAAGTCATGTCCCCATTGGGAAATGCAGTGGGCCTCGTCAACTGCAACAAAAGAGAGCTTTATCTCCCTTAAAAATTCTCTAAAAAACTCATTATCAAGTCTTTCTGGCGAAATATAGAGAAGTTTTATTCTCCCCTTCCTAAGGTCGTTTAAGGTGTCGATGTAAGTTTCATAATCCTGGCTTGAATTTATGAAGCTTGCCTCGATTCCATCTTCTCTTAGGGCGTCGACCTGGTCTTTCATAAGACTAATTAGAGGAGATATTACTAGGGTAAGCCCATCTTTCATAAGGGCAGGCAATTGGTAGCAAATAGACTTGCCCCCACCTGTAGGTAGGACTCCCAACACATCTCTACCTTCCAAGATTTTACCTATGATTTCCTCCTGGCCCTGTCTAAAGGAAGCAAAGCCGAAATGTTTTTTTAATTTTTCTGCGATTTTTTCTACCATGGCAAACTTACAAAAAAATAATTAAGCCCTAGGACTTAATTATTTTCTTCCTCTTCTGAATTTTTTTCTAAATCTTGGTCTTCGTTATCATTAGACTCTTCATTTTGATTTTCTAGAGAATCTTGATTTGTTTCTTTCTTTTTCTTTTTGCGTTTCTTATTTTCTTTTTCGGTCCTATCAATATTTTTCTCAAGGGCATTGTCTTCTTCGTCTTTAACCTTGCTGGTCTTTGTGAGGTATTCTTCGTTTTCGATTTTTGCTCCCTCACCCCTGTTAAAGACTATATCACCAATTTTTGTCCTAAGATTGATATTGTTTTTCGCCTTGTTATCAGATAGGTATCCGTCTGTTATATTCCTATAGGAAATATTTCCCAAAACAAAATTTCCAACATCCAGGTAGGCATTTACATTATAATTATCTATAGTATCTTTGGCGTCTATTATGATATTTCCTGTTGAAGTAGTGAAATCAAGTCTATTGCCAAGTTTTGATTCCTTTATATTAATATCACCTGTAACTGTTGTAAGCTTAGTATTTAATAACTCACTTTTTGTTAGGTTGATTGATCCAGATTCATTTCTTATAGAACCTTGGAAGTAGCCATTATTAAGGCTGATATTTCCACTTACTATCCTAAGGTCAAAGTTTTTAACTTCAAGGTCGTCGATTTTGACATCACCTGCAGTAATAGAACCCTTAATCTCCTCAATACCACCTTCACTAGGTAGGAAAATCCTCACTATAGGAATTTTATCCTTCATGTAGAGTTGCTTGCCTTTAACCTTGCTTTTTAGCTTTAGAACCCCTTCTTCAAAACTTACATCTAGCTTATAGGAGTTATCATCACCCCTAAACAATTCTGTATATTCGATATAAGGATTTGTATTTGATCTTTGGATTCTTACATCGGATGAGCCTAGGTCAAAGTCAATTGACTTGATTTTGTTTAGGTCTACCCTCATTATCCTAGATTGGTTGTAAGAATTTTCGTCGATTTGACTAGTAGTAGCCACATTTTGGATTGAAGCATTTTTCTTTGACGAGATTTTAAAAATAACCAAGCCTATTAAAACTAAACCGATAAGCCCAAAAATCAGATACCTCTTATTGAGTGATTCCAAAATCTTTGGAAGGTCTATTTTTTTGATTTCATTTGGTTTTTCTTCTTTATTTTCATTTTTATCTTCAATCAATTCTTCGTCAATCTTTATTTTTTTATCGTCCACTCTTGCCACCACCTAGTTTTTCTAAAATAATAAGTCCTGATGTTAGGAAAAATAGCCATTTGATATAAAAAAGTGTCTGATCTTGCCCCATAAAAACAGCAAAGACCTTTTCTAAAAGTTCGGTTGTTATTTCTCCTTGTATTAAATATTGTATCACAAAAAACATAGTAAATACATTCAAACTTGCAATTAATATGTAAAAAATATTTTTACTTATGATTAAATCGTTGGCCCTAATGTAAAGACTGGTTAGGAAAAGAAAAACCGAGATTACAGCAAGGAGAATTGTCATATCAGCTTTTCTGACAAAAAATACTGATAGAACACAAAATATCATTATTAAAAGGGCCTTAAGCTCCTTAATTACATCTATAATAATCAATATTCTACCTCCCACAAATATAGGCCAACCGGACTTAGGGCTGGGTTTGCTCTTTTTTTTGTTGCCGGATCAAAATAAGCTTTGAAATCATCAAGGCTAAGTTTTCCCCTCGCTAGTTCTATTAGGCTTCCTGTCATAATCCTCACCTGGTTGTGGAGGAAGGATTCTGCCTTAAAATAGAGCTCTAGCCTAGTCTCTCCCCTTTTAAAATAACAATCATCAATCCTTCTATTAGTGTTGATGTCGATATTTTTATCTTCCTTCATAAAGAGTCTAAAATCGTGATCACCCTTTAAAATTTCAAGACCTTCATCTAATTTGTCATAGTCGAGCCTATAGGTGATATTTTCCATATAGGACCTATAGATAGGATGAGGATTTTTTTCCTGATTAATTATATACTTATAAGTTTTGGACTTGCAAGAAAATCTTGCATGAAAATCAAGTCCAACTTCTTTTGAAGAAAGAGCTAAGATATCATCTGGCAAGTGGGGCTGGATATGGTAGGCAAAACCCTTAGGATTTACATCGCAGGCTGTTAGAAAATTTATATAAAAACTCCTAGCGTGGACTCCTGCATCTGTCCTCCCACAAGCTATTATCCTATTATCTTCGCCTGTCACTTCCTTAATAGCTTTTCTTAATTCTTCCTCAACGCTTCTTTGGTCTATCTGATATTGGTAGCCCTTAAAGTCCCTACCATCAAAAGCGAGTTTTAACAAAACATTTTTAATCATAGGAAGTATAAAACAATTATGATAGCACAAAAGATTGTAAAACCAATTATTGATATCCAATCAGACCTGTGCATATAAATCTCATTAAGTTTAGTTCTTTCTTCACCAATCCTATAAAGCCTAGCTTCCATGGCTGTTGCCAGATCGCCTGACCTTTTTAGGGCATTGATAAAAAGTGGCACCAAGAGTGGAATCATGGATACCGCCCTGTCTATGACATTTCCTGATTCAAAATCAGCTCCCCTTGCCATCTGTGCCATCTTAATCTTGTTGGCTTCATCGAAAAGAGTTGGAATAAACCTTAATGAAATTGAAATCATCATGGCAAGCTCACCTGCAGGAAATCCAAATTTCTTTAAAGGTGAGAAAAGTTTCTCAAGACCATAGGTTAATTCCATCGGGCTTGTTGTATAAGTAAGTACAGATGTTGAAAGGATTATCAATACTAGCCTTAATATTGTAAAGGCAGTCCTATAGATACCTTCTTCCGTAATAGAAAACTTCCAAATACTAAAAATTGCCTTACCTGGTGTTGTCACTAAGTTTATCACACCTGTAAGCACTATTATGAAAACCAAGGGCTTTAATGATTTTATGATTGCCTTAAAAGGAATCTTCGATATAGCCAAGACTGTAATTAAAAGCACTATAAAAGGAATATAAGTAATAAAGTCCTTTACAAAAAATATTGTAATAATATATAAAAATACCCCAATGATTTTGACCCTTGGGTCTAGCTTATGGATAAAACTATCAAAAGGAAGGTACTGACCTATGGTTATGTTAGTCATTTTTTCCTCCTAAGTGCTTGTATAATTCTTCAATCGCACCATCAACGGTGTAAATTTTATCATCCACATCTGGATTTTTCTTTTTGTAAGCTCTCATAAACTTAGTTATCTGTGGCACATCAAGGCCTATGGTATCAAGGTCAACAGATGTAAAGGTGTCAAAGGTAGACTTATCAGAATAAACCTCGCCACCATTCATAACTATTACCCTATCCACATATTCTGCTACATCTTCCATAGAGTGGCTAACAAGGACAATCGTTAGTTCATCATCTGCCTCATAAATTTTCATAAGTTCCTTAAAAATTTCCTCACGACCTATTGGATCAAGACCTGCTGTTAATTCATCTAGGACCAAGACTTTTGGGTTCATAGACAAAATTCCTGCAACAGCAACTCTTCTTTGCTGACCACCAGATATTTCAAAAGGAGAAACATCTTTATAAGTTTCATAGTCAAGGCCAACTTTTTCCATGGCAGCCTTCACTCTAGCGTGGATTTCATCTTCCTTAAGGCCCATATTTTTGGGACCAAAGGCAATATCCTTAGCTATAGTTTCTTCAAACAATTGGTTTTCTGGATATTGGAAAACTAGGCCCACCTTAAATCTGGCAGCCTTTCTCTTAGACTTATCCTTAGAGTTTATTCCATCAATGATAACATCACCATTTGTAGGAATTAAAAGGCCATTTAAAAGTTGGACTAAGGTTGATTTTCCTGATCCTGTTTGACCGATAAGACCTATTATTTCCCTGCTATTTATTTCTAAATTTATATCCTTAAGAGCATAGACCTCGTTGGGCAGGCCCTGGTTATAGATATAGTCAACGTTTTTTATTTCTATTTTCATAAGCTTTCTAAAAACTCCTCGACAGTCAAAGGAAGCCTGTCAAATTTTATTCCCTTTTGGCTAAGACCGTAGGCTACTTCTGTAACTTGGGGAACTGTAAGACCTAACTCTTTCATCTTTTTGACTTGGGAAAAAACCTCCCTGCTATTTCCCTCAAGAGCCTTTTTGCCCCTATCTAAAACTACGATTTTATCAGCAAGAACAGCCTCTTCCATATAGTGGGTGATATAAATTATAGTCTTGTTATAGTCCTTATTTAAACTTTGTATAAGACCAATTACATCCTTCCTGCCCTGAGGATCTAGCATGGCTGTAGGCTCATCAAAAATTATATAGTCAGAAAGCATGGCAATTACACCTGCTATTGACACTCTTTGTTTTTGTCCCCCTGATAGGTTTGAAGGGTTCCTATGCTTAAAGTCACTCATCCCTACCTGGTCTATGGCCTTATCAACCCTTTCTCTTAGCTCAGGATGTTGTACTCTTAAGTTTTCCGGACCAAAGGCTACTTCTTCTTCAACAGTAGTTGCTACCATTTGGTTGTCTGGATTTTGAAATACCATAGAACATTTTTTTCTAATATCCCATTCACTTCCTTCGGTAGAGCTTGATACGTCATCGACAAGGATTTCTCCCTTGGTCGGTTTGATTTGGGCATTTAAAAGTTTTCCGAGGGTAGACTTGCCAGAGCCGTTGTGGCCTAAAATAGCCACAAAATCTCCCTTATTTATATCTATAGATACATCATCAAGGGCAGTTTTGCCCTCACTATCCTCATCTATACCAGGATAGGTGTAGGTTACATTTTTTATTTTTATCATTTTTATTCCTAATAACTCATTGCTGGGCTGTAATGTGTACTTGATTCATAAACTACTACTGGTGTGCCATGTGGAGCAAGGTCAAATAATTTTTTTGCCATAGCTGGTGGCATATTTAGGCAACCGTGGCTACCATTTGAAAAATAAATTGCACCACCAAAAGCACCTCTCCATGGCGCATCGTGGAATCCTTCGCCGTCCCAACCTATTGGCATCCAATATTTAACAGGAGTTTCATATCTTGAGCCATCAAAGCCATCACCTCTCAAGGTTTTATTGCTTGCTTTTTCAAGGATTGAACCCACGCCAACATTTGTTGCCCACTTAGTAGTGTTTGGTAGACCTGAAACAATTGGAGTTTCTAAAACAACTTGGCCGTCTTGGTAGTACCACATATACTGACGAGAAAGGTCTACTTCGATATAGGTAGAACCCAAGTCAGAACCATCAGCTTCTCTTCTAAAACCAGTTCTTTCATAAACCGGTTCTATATCTCCCGATTTTCTTGTATTCACAAGTTGGTATATCTCATCGACTGTAGCTGGTACATCTAAAACAAAACCATAAACGCCAGGATTAACTGTAATCTTGCCTATACCTGTTGCATTAAAAGTTCTTTTTTTACCGTAGGTGTCTGTCTTGTCGGCTACTTCATCAACAAACTTTGTAAGCTTGTCATAGTTAAGCTCAAAACTGCCCTTATCAGTATCAAACATTTCCATAAACTTTTCGCCTTCAAGTTTTATATCAAAGCCGTTAAAGTTAAAACCAATTTTCATTTTTTCTATGGTTTTACCGTCTTCTAAGAGGGCGGCAAGTTCCTTAGAATTATTTTTAACTGTCGGATTTATATAATCGTCATCTTTAAGGACTACTTCTTCCTTATGACTATAGATGGCATCCTTGATTTTTTTGCTCAACTTGCCAAAGTCAATCTTATTGCCCATGACTTCTGGAATTATTTTGAAGGCTCCATTTTCATATTTAAGTCTTGCATTTTCAGGTTCTTTTACCTTAGCTAACAAGGCTTGTCCCTTTAGGTTTTTTTCTAACTTTTCTTCATCATACTTAACATTATAGTCAAAATGAAAATCATCACTGGCTATGTTTGCAAAGGCTAATGGCCATTTAAAAGGATTCTGATCAATTGAGGCTGACTCCGGTATGCTCGCACTGTAGTCAAAGTCTTTTAAATCAAGGCTTGCCTTTCTCTCATCCCTTCCAACAATTTCAATTGTAAAAGGTTCAGCCGGTTTTTTTAGGGCCTCATCCTTTGAGGCAAAGGAAATATCCCTGCCGTTTACTTTTGTATTTGGTAGGGCTATAAAACTAAATATTACTGTAACTATTAAATAAAGTGCTATTATTACAAGAAATACGAGGGTTAGGGTCCTGGATTTCTTTTTGTTATTTACTTCTGTTATGACGTCCTCCTCACTCTGGTCTCTTGCCAAAATATTGGTAGAAGTCTACCTTTTGGCCACCATTATATAATTTTCTTTTCTTGGATAAAACTCTCTTAAACTGCCTATCAAATTTATCATCCGCTGTTATAAAATATAAGGACCAAGTATCCAGACCTGCCAGTTTATGATTGATTTTTTTATAAATCTCAGATAAATCTGTATCAGATAACCTAAGCCCGTAGGGTGGATTCGAGATGAAAACACCATAGTCATTAGAGATTGCAACTGATCCAAAATCCCTGGTTATAAAAGAAATATCTTCCTCAACGCCCGCATTTATGGCGTTTTGTTTGGCTAGGCTTATGGCCCTACCCGATATATCAGAGCCCAGGATGTTTAATTTCTTGGAATAGTCGATTTTATCCATCGCCTCTTTCTTGGCATCCTTAAAAAACTTTGGATTAATAAATTTAAAACTTGTAAAATCAAAGTCCCTATCTATACCTGGTGCAATATTTCTTGCTATCCTTGCAGCTTCTATCAGTATTGTGCCCGAGCCACAAAATCCATCAAACAAAAACCTATCTGGGTTATAAAAAGAAAGGTCGACAAGGGCTGCTGCAAGATTTTCTCTAAGGGGTGCCTTCACACTGTTCTCCCTGTAGCCCCTTTTGTGGAGACCTTCACCAGATGTGTCTAGGCAAACCCTGACCAAGTTATTTTCAATCATGATTTCTATATTTACTCTTTCGGCCTTTTTTTCGAAAAAAGACTTCTTGTAATAAACTTTAAGCTTGTCAATAATTGCCTTTTCGCTTATAGACTGGATAGACCTTAAAGAAAATAATTTTGACTTGTAAGTTCTCGCATTGACTATAAAATTGCTATCTTCGTTTAATATATCTTGCCAGGAAATTTTTTTGACATTTTCAAAAAGTTCCTCAAAGTCCATAGCCTTGAAGCTAGCAAGTTCTAAGTAAACCCTGTCAGCATGTCTTAGGTTGATATTTAATTTTGCTAAGTCGGATAAGTCGCCTTCCAAGCTAATCAATCCATCACTCACCTTGAAATCCTTATAGCCTAAATCTTTTAGTTGAAATTTCACTAGGCTTTCAAGACCAAAGCTTGTACTAATTAGTATTTTTTCCATACTTGTATTATAACAGATTTTTGACTCTTTTCATCTTTTTTTACAAATGAAAAGCCACTTTCGTGGCAATTAATTTTCATTTAAAAATTCAAATGATTTTTCATAAAGATTTTTTCTGTAATCTTCGTTGGTAAAAGAGTGGTCTGCCCCTTCGATTTCATAGTAGCTGGCATTTTTAAAAGCGTCCCTTAGCTTTTCGTTAGAATCTCTAAAAACTAAAGTATCATCTGTACCCCTTATAATTAAAACATTGCCATCATATTTGCTTGCTGACCCATATATGTCTTTTAAAATAAAATCTATTAGGAAATTTATATGAATTTTAACTCCGCCTATATCCGCTTCTTTAACTTTTGAAATTAAGCTTTCATATGGCATGTTGCTTTCTATCTTGGTTTTGCCTGAAACTTCTCCTTCAAAAACAGTCTTTGCCATGACCTTCAAATAATCTTTATTATTCATATCGCTAGCAGGAGCCAAAAGTACCATAGCCTTGGGTTTTAATTTATAGGCCATAAGGCTAGAAAGGACCCCACCTAGGGAGTGGCCTATCCAATATATCCTGTCCTTGTCCACATAATATTTCATTTTGGCAAAGTCGTGAATCATTTCCGCTTCTTTTTCTTCACGACTTACAGTCATATCATAAAAACTACCGTCAGACTCTCCAGAGCCTGAAAAATCGAACCTAAAGACAACAAAACCTCTTTCTGTTAGGTACTTGGCATGGTTTATCCTAAAATTTACACTGCCATTCCTGTCGCCACCAAAACCGTGAAAAATTATTACAGTTGGATATTTTTTATTTTCATCAAAGTCATCAGGAGTATTAACCACACCCCTCATGACAATGCCATCTTCCTTAGTTATTTGTGAATAAAAGTATTTCATTAAGCTAAAATCCTCGCTACCTCAATTCCACAAGCAGAAGCCTGGGATAGGGAGTGGGTCGCACCAGAACCATCGCCAACACAATATAGGCCCTTGTGTTTTGACTCGAATTTTTCATCAACTTCTATTTCTGAGTTATAAAATTTAACTTCGATTCCATATAAGAGTGTATCATCATTTGCCATACCTGGGGCAATCTTATCTAGTTGGTAAATCATCTCGATTATATCATCAAGTTGTCTTTTTGGCATTACAAGTGAGAGGTCTCCTGGTGTTGCCTTCATGGTTGGCTTGGTAAAAGATTTTTCCATTCTCCTATCTGAAGAACGACGACCCTTAACAAGGTCACCAAATCTTTGCATCAATACCCCACCACCAAGCATATTTGAAAGTCTTGCTATGGATTCACCATATTCATTTGAGTCTTCAAATGGTTCGGTAAACCTATTAGTTACTAGGAGGGCAAAGTTGGTATTCTCTGATTGGAGTTTTGGATCTGTGAATGAATGCCCGTTTACAGTTAGGATACCGTTGGTATTTTCTGTTACAACATGGCCATAAGGATTCATGCAGAAAGTCCTTACAATGTCGTTATATTGTTTAGTTTGATACATTATCTTTGCTTCATAAACATCATCAGTGATGTGCTTAAAAACTTCAGCTGGCACTTCTATCCTAAGACCTATGTCAACCCTATTTCTTTTAGACTTTATACCAAACTTATCACAAACATCACCAATCCACTTAGACCCAGACCTGCCTGCAGCCAAAACCAAGTCATCTGCAGAAAATTCTCCGCCCTTATCAGTCTTAACTATGTACTTGCCATTTTCATAATCAACATCTTCTACCATGGTTGAAAATTCAAAATCAATTTTATCTTTCACATATTCATACATCCTATGTAGGATGATTTTATTTCTATCAGTTCCAAAATGGCGAACCTTTGCATCTAAGAGGTGAAGGTCATGACGTAGACACTTAGTCTTTAGGTCATTTTTATCTGTACTATATAATTCCAAGTCGTCCCCACCATCAAAACTCATTAGGACACTATCAACATATTCCATAAGATCCATGGCTTTTTTCTCACCAACATAACGATGAAGATCACCACCAAAATTAGTTGTGATATTATACTTGCCATCTGAAAGAGTACCTGCACCACCAAAACCATACATGATATTACATGGTTTACATCCTATACAATGGTCAACCTTACCATCTGTGATAGGGCAAGTTCTATTTTCAACCCTGCGTCCCCCATCTATAATAAGGACCTTTTTCTTTGTCTTTAACTTTGTAAGCTCATAAGCAAGAAATGCACCAGCAGCCCCTGCTCCTACTGCTATAATATCATAATTTTTCATAATTCCCCCATCTATTTTATAAAAGTCAGGCACATTTTTCTAATTTAACCTGCTATATTATACAAGTTAAATGCCTAATTTCAAACTATCCTTTACTTTTTGAAAATATATGTTAAAATATATGTAATTTAATGAATCACTTGTAAGTGATAAGTAAAAAATAAAAATTTTACACAGCCTACAAGCTTTCACTAAGAAAGGAAGTCCTATGAAAAAAGCATTTAAAAAAGCCTTCCCCTATACTATACCCGTAATAATCGGTTATTTGTTTTTGGGAATAACTTATGGCATAATGGTCAGCCAAGCTGGTTACAATCCTCTTTTCGCTCCCCTTATGTCGATGACCATGTATGCTGGCAGTATGCAATTTGTAATCCTCCCTCTCCTAAAATCCGATATTTCTTTCATTGCAATTATCATTCTTACCTTATCGGTTAATATTAGGATGATGTTTTACGGGGTAAGCCTTCTAAAAGACTACAAAAATTCAAGAAGTAAATTTCTTTTTATCTTAACCTTATCTGATGAAACCTTTGCTATTGATACAGCAGTCAACCCACCAGAAGATGTAAACAAAGCTGATTTTTACCTTGCTATAGGAATAATAAACTACTTGATTTGGATTTTTTCTTCCTACCTTGGTGCCATCCTTGGCGGAATGATTAACTTCAATACCATGGGTATGGACTTTGTCTTAACCGCCCTTTTCCTAGTGCTATTGGTTGAGCAATATTTCTCTACACCAAACCATAAGCCACTTAAAGTCGGACTAGCTATTGCTATTGCATCGCTTTTAATATTTAAGCCAGGCAATTTCATGATCCCAGCCCTACTTCTAATAGCCCTAAGCCTTTATGGTTTCAAAGATAAAATCGAGGTGAAAAATGACTAGAGTACTTATAATGATATTTTTATCATCCCTTACAACTTTTTTAATTAGGTCAACTCCTTTTTTGTTTTTTTCAAAAAAAGAGATCCCGGACCTTATTAAATATTTTGGGAAATACTTACCCTTTGCCCTCATGCCCCTACTTGTAATCTTTGCCATTAGAAATATAAACCTTATGGTTTATCCCTACGGGCTGCCTGAAATTATAGCTTCTTTATCAGTTATAATCCTTCATGCCAAGTTCAGAAAACTCTTTCTTTCAATTTCTATTGGCACTTTTATATATATGGTCCTCATTCAATTAGTGTTTGTCTAAAATAGTAGTAAAGTATTAATATAGAAAAGAATTAATTAATGAGGTTCATATGAAAAAAGAAATAAACATTTCAAACAATAAGGCCGTGATTAACTTTTCAAAGGCCTTTTTTAATGACACTGATGACCTACTAAAGAGCGAAGGATTTTTTGAAGTAATCTGTTCTTTTGTAAGGTTCCACAAGGAAAACCAGACAAGGATCTATACATATCTTGAAAAATTTTTCAGGGCTAGTGATATAGAAGTTCTTGCAGGTGAAATTAGGGATATCACTAAAATCCTAACAGTGATGAGTCTTGATGAAATTTCAGAAAAAATCAACAAGTACCATGATCTTAATAAGGAAAGAGATGCCTTAATTAGAATAGTTGAAGATATATATGACTATTGGAGAAAGCTTGAAAGATACTCAATTATCGAACAATCTGATTATGAGAGAGGCTTGGAGGTAGAAAACTTCCTAAGTTCTAATATTAGATTTAAGGACCTAATCCTAGATGTCTACAGGAAAGCAGAATTTTCTGTTACAGGCCAGGTTCCAAAAGTATTTAGGCAAGTGCCAGCAGGTGCCAACGCTTCTGTAATAGTTAAAAATTTTGAAATTTCTTATCCGGAAGAACTACAATTTTTAAATGAAATACCTTTTATAACCAAGGTTATGATTGAAACACCTTACATCACCTATACTAAGTCCAACAAGAGGGATGGTTACTTCAAAGAAATTTTTGAAAACCCAATCGAAGGCCTTGATATAGATACAGATGAATTCTTATGTTACCCTGCCAAGGTTGGTGACAATCTCATTTATATCTACTTCCACCAAGACCTAATTACCCACGGTATTTCTGCATCAAACCTCTTTGACCTTGCAGATGAAGAAGAAATTTTAAATAAAAGACCAGATGCCATCTACCTATTTGGTGGAGAGAATTCTAAGGACCAAAACGTCTTTTATGAAAATAAAAATGGACTTCTAATTGGTTATGTAAACTATACTGACCAAAAAGATTACTTTGGCTATTTGAAGAAAATGTGCCTCACCCTTTCAAACATCATTTCAATGAAAAAATCCTACCTCCCTATCCATGGAGCAGGAGTAAACATAGTTTTACAAAATGGAAAGTCTGCCAATGTAGTAATCCTCGGAGACTCTGGAGCAGGTAAGAGCGAATCAATCGAAGCCTTCAGAACCCTTGCCAAAGACTACATCAAGGATATGACAGTAATCTTTGATGATATGGGCACATTCAGAATAAAGGATGACAAGGTTATGGCTTTTGGTACAGAAATCGGCGCCTTTGTAAGACTAGACGACCTAGATGCAGGCTATGCCTTTAAGCAAATAGATAGGTCCATCTTCATGAATCCTGATAAGGTAAACGCAAGGCTAATCATGCCAGTTGCTGATTATGCAACAATCATGCAAGGCTATGAAGTAGACTTTTTCCTCTATGCTAACAACTACGATAAGCTAAAAAAGGACGAAGACTCAATCTCAATTCTAGATGATGAGAAAGAAGCTATCAAAATCTTTAAAAGAGGTGCAAGATTTGCTAAGGGCACAACCACAGAAACTGGTCTTGTAGAATCCTACTTTGCAAATCCATTTGGTCCTTACCAAAAACAAGATACTTGTGATAAGCTAATCGAAACATATTTCAATAAACTATACGAAAACAATAAGAAAGTCGGTCAAATCAAAACCCAACTTGGTGTTAGTGGCATGGAAACAGACGGTCCACTAAAATCAGCTAGGGAACTTTTTGAAATAATCAAGGCCCTATAAAATAGAAATTAAAAATCATCTCCAATAGACAAGGAGATGATTTAGGCTATAGACAAAGTCATATTCTGATGTCATTCAGACGAACGAAGTGAGGAAGAATCCTGTAATTTATAGGATTTCTCGTCGAATCCTGATGGATTCTCTGTCGGAATGACGTATGTTTATATACTTTGTAGACATTCTGAATCATCTCCAATAGACAAGGAGATGATTTTTTTATTGAAGGTAAAACCTGGTCATTTTTATCCTGGGGTTAAATTTTTATTAATATTCAAGATTATTTTGGCATAACTATTTTTATATTTACTTAAAAAACTATTTTCATTTTTTTAAATAATCATTTCTATACTCCAAACGAAAAAGCTTATAAAAACGAGCTAAAATCATTAATCTTTTTACTCCTTTTATCCCCTACCCATAATTGTTAGGATCTTTTCGTAGAGTGGTCCTGAGAATGAATATTCTACAACTGTTTTATCCCAATCTAAAATCTTTCTTGCATCTATTATCTCTGGATTTAGACCAGTAAGATTGCCATTTTTATCTAAACTTACAAGGCTTTCTATTTCCTTATCCCTGTAGGCGATTTTGATTTTCACACCTGGAGTGTCTTTTTCTTGGCTCTGGCAAATGAGAACTGTTGACCTCTGGCAAATCCCATCAAGAAAGTCATTATCTTTTTCGATGACTTTTCCATCATTACGCTTCTCAACAGACCTTAGACTTACTACTGCATTCTCCCATTTTGGTACGACTAGGTAAAAGTCATTACCAGTTAAAAATGCATTATTATCATCATAAGGATCTCTCTGGCCTTCTAAGATTAGTCTTGGGTCTTTATAGTCTGCAAAACATGCTTGCCAGGCAAATAGTTTGCTCATTACATTAGGTAGAGTATCTTCAGCATTGGCCCTGCCCATATAGATTATAAAAGCATTTACCTTTTCATCATCTGGGTCTATACCAAGCTTTGTAGCCATCCTTACAAAGTCATCTGAGTATCGATTAGTTTTATAATCAGGTCCAGCAAGGGTTTGGGTTTCTATTACTTCCCCTATGCCTGTATCTGGATAGATTTTGCTAAAAAACATTAGCCTACCTACTTCATTTACATAAAATATATTAGGATTATCTTGCCACAAGTCTTTGATGGCAAAACCTTCTTTATTTCCCATGTCATACTGGTAGGAAGGATTTGATAAATAACTGTCATAATGGTCAATTATGTGCCTATAGTAGTCCGCTAAGCTTTTTTCCATGAGGTCTAATTTCTGGTCAGGACTAATAGCAAAATAGGATAAGAGTTCATCATCTGTAAGACGCTTGCCATCCTTAATTGAAAAATTATAGGTCCTATATACTTGAAAACTTGAGTCAATATTATTGTAGAGATGGATAAAGAGGCTTAGGATTTCTTCGTCTTGGTAGGTTGAAAACTCTGCATGAACAAAGGGTTCATCGCTATTTTTAGAATATTCGTCCGCATCCTTGTACATAGTTTTTAACTCTTCAAGGTCCTTTTCTATTTCCTTATTGGCTAGGTCCGCATCCTTTGAATCTAGCAAAATTTTTGGTAGGTGGATACCAAAGCGGAGGCCCTTGGCCTTTTCCATTTGTTTTTTAGTTACAAAATCCTTCCGGGCTTGCCTATCTTCTACTAGGGTTGACTTACTACCTGCCTTTGCTCCTTCTAGGGCCTGAGCCTTTATTGGTTTTCTTTTAAAATTTATTTCATTTACTAATTTTATATCTTCATTGCTTTCTTTCTTGGCCAGGGTTTTTTCTTTAGGATTTTCTTCTTCATCTTCAGATTTTTCTGCCAAGGTATTTACTTTTTTATCCCTTTCTTCTTCGCTTATCTTTGTAGGTTCTTCGTCAAGCTTTTCTTTACCACAGCCTACTAGAGCCAAGGCTAGAAAAATAAGAAGAACTTTTTGCTTTTTGCCTATCATAACCCCTCCTTACTCAAATTTAATCTTATTTCCCTTGATTTCACAGCTATTTTCTCCTTCAATACAAGAGTTTTTAAGGCCGTATTCATGCCTTATAAATTCATCAAGACTTATAAGATTAGTCACTTCGTGTTTGTTTTCAACCTCATAGGAGTGCCTTGCATCCTGATTCCTATATTTGCTGTAGACATTAAAATAATATATGAAGCCAGCAACTAAGAGTACCCAGAAAAAGTTTCTGGAATCTTGAAACTTTGTATCATCAAATATATCAAAAGCTGCAACGAACCATAGGACAAGGGCTATTAAGAAGCTTATAACTTCCACAAGGGCTGATGCCATAAAAAGTTTTTTGAAGTTTATAGGCACTGATCCCATGGTTTCCTTAGTCCTTGCATTTACTGCAACATAGTGTAAAACGTGTTTATCGCCCTTATTTTCCATATAGGAGTAAAGCCAAACCGGCAAATAGGAAGCCTTCCAAGAATCGCCTTTTACAATAAATTCTTCTTCTTGCCAGTTAACTCCTCTGTCATATTCTTCGATGGTATCTTTGATGGCAAATCTAGCCACATCTGAGCCCCATACGTCTGTAATTTTTTTAAGGTCAGATACATTGGTATCTCTCTTTTCGGATGTATAGCCTTTTAGGTAGTTGGCATTGTATTTAACACAATTTTCTGTATCAAAAGGCATGATTGAATTTATGATATTTGTTGTCTTTTCCTTTGAAGAATAGTCAAGTTTATCCAAACTTGATTCTATTGTTAAATCATCAATGCTTATGTCAAAGTCCCTGCCTACCCTGTAAAGATCAGCATCATAAACGGTTTTTTCATCATCACCATCTTTTACTGTCCTAGTATTGGTTAAGATTTCTCCCTTGCCACTAAGTTTCATATGGCCGTTTATATCAACAAGCATATATGGAAAATACACACCACATATATTTTCGGCATTAAATTCCTTGATAAATTGTGGGTGAGCAAAGGTCTTTCTTTGACCAACAAAATTTTCAATTTCTTCTTTTGCTTCATTCTTAGTCACAGAAAATGGCAAAATCACGTCAGGTACAGCTCCATTATCAATTTTAGAATTTATTGAAAGGGTATTTCTGCACCAATGACACCTGGCTTGGGTAGAAGTTGCTGTATCGATAACTACCTCAGCCCCACAACTTTCACATTTTAGGGTAATGATATTACTAGCTTCTAAGTCTATATCTGCTGCCCCACTATGGGACTTGCTCCCTTCAAGACTTGATATTTCATCATCTGCCTCTGCTAAATCTAAGTCAAATTCATTCCTACAGAAATTACACCTAAGCTTGCCAGTCTTGGTATTAGTAGAAATATCAGTAGAACCACACTTCGGACACTTAACCTGGCCATCTTTTACTTGGTCTGTGTCTTTAATAATGTTTATGTTTTCATTATTATCTCTTTCGCCTACCATAGCCTCCTCAGCCTCCTCCTTATAAACCTAAAAGATCAGATTTAACCTTATCAAATTCTTCCTGGCTAATAACTCCTGCATCTAAAAGTTTTTTCATTTGGATTAATTTTTCTGTTGGATCGACTTGTGAGTTATTTGACGCTTGTTGGTTTTGTTGATTTTGGTTTGGCATATTTTGTCCAACGCCAAAATTAGGTTGGTAAGAATTTGCTCCCTCTGGCTGGTTAAGTCCACCTGCCATGGATCCTGCAGCATTCATTCCCATGCCCATAAAGGCCATTCCTGCACCACCGCCATTTTCTCCTGCACCTTGCATACCCCTAGCAACTGATTGTTGGAAGAATGAATTTCCACGATTTCCAGAAAGAGCATCCGCTTTTTTGACATCTGATAATAATTTTTTTGTATCTTCGTCATATTCGATAGCAAGGATTGCTGTTTTTATAATTTCAAGTCCCCTATCTGTCTTCCATTGGTAGGCATCCTCAACAGCCTTGGTTAGAGACTTCGCAAAACCAATTTGATCACCCTGGATTTTGCTCATCCTATTTCCCCTTGAAGGGTCATTTGTATAATTAGAAAAAGCTGCGGATAAGCTGCCTACAACCTCGTTAAAGAGTTGTTCACCTAGCTCATTATCCATATCACCAAAGTCAAAAACAGGTGCATCCTCAATTAAGTATTTTTGAGGAAGGAAATTTTTGACAAAAAGAAGGGGATCGACAATCTTAAGTGTGTATGTTCCCCTGGTTACAGCCCCTACTTGGGTACCAAGATAGGCATCATCCCAATAAATTTCACTTTGAGTGCCAAAGCGGTTGTTTGGAATTTCTTTTAGGTTAACATAGAAGGCAAGTTGTTCAGCTGTTGGTTGGCCGCCAAACTTAATTTTTTCCCAAGTTGACTGAACTAGTGAACCCATGACTCCATCACCAGCGAAAATTGACTGGGAATTTGTTTCGTCACTTGAATATATAAAGCCACCGGCTTCTGCAACTATGCCAGTAATCATCCCATTTTCGATTGTAATGAGAGCTGTGCCTTCTGGTACGATTATCTTAGACCCATTAGAAATAATATTTTCACTGGCCCTTGTATTTGATCCTCTGTCTTGATTAGTTCCTTGGCTTACTGCTGGAAAAATTCCTGCTGTGGCAGAAATTCCTGGCATAGGTTTGTAAAAATCTAGCCATTGGTCTGCAAATGTGCCTCCGAGTGCTCCTGTAAACGCTCTAATAAATCCCATCTTATCCTCCTTATTTTTTGTTATTTTTGATAAATCATTGTAAACTTGTCTAAGTTTTTCTTATCACTTACATTAAATCACAGTATTTAGGTAAAATAAATAGACCAAAGGTCAATCTTTGGCTAAATTTACAAAGATAGACCTTTGGTCTATCTAAAAAAACCTATAAAAAAAGCACCTCCCTATTGCTAGCATAATTACTAAAATAAGGAAGTGATTTTTTCTTTTATTCTATTTTTTCATTGACCTGATCATTTTCTTCATTAACATTTCCTATTATCTGATCAACCATTCCACATCCCTTAATAAGGTCAAGGTAAAGAAGCAATTCACCCCTAGATGACACATTAAGTTTTTTATAAATTTTCAAAATGTGGTGTTTGGCAGTGCTCTTGCTAATGTAGAGTATTTCAGGTAGTTGATCTACGTCATAACCCTTTATCAAAAGAACTAAAACATTTAACTCAGCGGGAGTGAGGCTTGAAGTTGCTTCAATAAATTTCTTGAACTTGTATTCTAGATAAGGAGGTAGCCCCTTGATAGACCTATCTTTAATTTTCTCCCTAACATTTTCCAAAAACTTATTTATCTCGTAAAAACCAGAGTCTAAAATATCTTGCCTGTAGTCTTCGTCTAAGATTTTCTCCTGGTTTTCTATTAGGGAAAGTCCATCTGTAATTGGACTTATGTACCTTCTAGTAAAATTCAAGCTAATGACTATGGCAAAAAATAAAAATAAGACAACAGAAATGGCAATATTGGATATATTTTTAAAAATATCCCTATTATATTCATCAAGAGGAATCATAGAAATAATTAAGGACTTATCCCCGTTTTCTATTAGGGAAACTTCTCTCAATAAACCTATGTATTTGGATTTTGAGCCTACAAACTCCTTTAAATCCCTACCATGATTTTTGATTTCTAAAATATCATCTGGAAGAAAATAATATCCCTCCTGGGTTCCGCTGCTAAGAGCCTTCTCGGTATCTATTTTACCATCTGCTACTGGCAAAAATACAGAACTTAACCTCTTCATCTTGGATGGTTGGGCAATTTTTTCCTTAAAATACATTTCTTCTACTTCAAAGCCACATACTCCATAAACCTTACCATCCCTACTTACAATAGGAAGGCTTATTAACATTACCTTTTCACTTGTTCCAGGTAGGGTAAATACTTTGGTCATCCTATAAGAATCATAAATAGACTTATTTACATTTTTAGCAAGGAGAGCGTAGGCAGGTAGATTTGATAAATCATATTCTAACTTCCACTTCCTATGAGGCATTGCCGAGTGTTTCTTAGCCACATCTGCATCTCCCCTATATACAGTAACAGACGATTCCTTCAAGCTCCTAGAATCAAGTTTTAAATACAAACCAGACCTAGAATCATTTGCCCCCTTATTTTTAGAATTAACAGTGGTATTAAACAAGACAAAGGCTCCTGATGTATCTGCGTAAAACATGGAGCTTTTCAGGTTTTCGAATATCCTATCCTGTATTTGACTAAGGAGTTTTTGATTATCTTTCAAATCTTCAAAAGAAATTTTTTCCTTATCCAAAATCTCTTCTAGGCACTCACTTGTATCTTGGGATAAGTGCATGGCAGAAATAGCTGACTTATCAAAATAACCCTTTATTTCCTTATCCAGCATAGATACTTGGATATCAAGGCTCTTTACATAATCTTTTCTGACATTTTTGTATTGGTCAAATAAAACCAAAGCCAAAACTATGAAGAATAGCAAAAGCCCAGCAAAAATAATCATATAGATAAAAAGCTTTCTATACATTGAATTTTTTTGATATTTCTTATTTATATCAAACAAGGGCTGCTCCTAAAATTATCCTATCAGCTTTTCCCAGCATTCTTCTATAAGACTATTAACATCTTCGCCACTTTTATATCTTTCTTCAAAGGATTTTTGATTAGCCCTAAGCCAATCATAAAAATTTAGAACCCTATTATAATCATAAGACTCAGAGAGAAAGCTGTAGTCTTTTTCCATCTTTGATAAGCTATGGTATAGGTCTTTATAATCGTGGTTTTCAAATTCCATAGATAAAACTTTGTTAAAGGCCTCATTTCTTACAGGCATATAGCCAGTTTTTGTAACAAAATCTAAGTTTCTTTGGCTTTCTGTAATCCATTTGGCAAATATGGCTGCCGCCTTTGCCTTTTCATCAGTAGTCTTATAGGCACAAAGCCCTGTACCAGCTAGGGTATCAACCTTATTACCACCCTTATTTATTGGCAAAGCTAAAACTTTTAGGTCCATAGGCTCAGACCTATTGTCTGGGTAGGTCACCGTATCATTATAATACAAAACAGCGGCAGATGAACTTATCCCTGCTAAGCTCTCCCCTGTCATCATCTGGGTATTGGCATAAAGATCTGACACAATGATATGGCCCTTTACCAGAGAGGTCATAAATTTATAAAATTCTTTTTTAAATTCCTTATTATTTTCATCATACCAACCATGGTCGTTATGGAGTTTGGCATTTGGATTTGTTGAAAGACAAGCAAGTTCAATTTCTCTTAAAATGTAGTCCATGGCACAAAAAGCCTTGCCATCTGACCAGTCATAAAATTTCTCAGCCGCATCAAAAAATCCATCCCAAGTTGATAAATCTTCATAATCAAGGCCTGTATCTTTAGAAAACCTAGCAAACATAGACCCATTTATAAAGAGCATATGGGTCGATTTTGAGATAGGAAAAACTAAAAGCTTATCTCCCACCTTGCCATCTTCTAAAAAATCTTTCTGATAATCACTGAGTTCTTCTTTGGTAAAATAATCTTGCCAATCAATTAGGTTTTCACTCCCCAAATCATCAGCATTTCCACTATGGCAAAAGAACAAATCTGGCATTTTTTTTGCCCCGGACTTGCCCGCCTGAGAATCTAAAAGTTCATCGCCAATTTCTGCTGAATTACTTGTCGCAGTAACATTTATAACAATTCCTTCCTTACTACCCACAGTTTCGTTAAACTCATCAACGAGCTTATCCATAGGAGATGAAGCCTGTTCGCCATAAACATGCCACATTGTAAGACTTACTGGTTCTTTTTTATTATTTAAAAGTATAACAAATAGGGTGATAATTATAAAAACAAATATAATAATTATAGCCAGCCTTTTGTTTTTGCTCTTTTTCATAAAGTCCTCAATTCATAAAATACATCTTCTCTATTTAAAACTAACATAGTTTTTTTACAATGTCAAGATAAGTTCATATAGGAATTAGTTAAAATATTATCATTAACTCTAGCATACTTTAAATATTTTGTATCAAAAAAAGATGAAATATCAAAATAGACTTCTCTATTCTAATCTTTCATCTTTATTCTTATTTGCCTATAGCATTTTCTCTTCCATAATAAAATAGGTATTGTTGGGCATAGCCGGCAAGGTCTCCAAATATTTCTCTAGCGTAGTTGTCTACTTGTTTTTTTGGTACTTCCTTGCCTATAAAAAGTGTTTCCATGACTCTTTTGATCCAAACATCAACAGGGAAAGTCTGTCTTCTGTGGTAGGCAAAGAGCATGATGCAATCAGCTACTTTTGGACCAATACCTGGTAAGTTGTTAAGTTTATTGTGGAGGTCCTTATCTGTGAGAGTTTTTTCATCTTCAAAATTTAAAAATCCGTCCACAAAGGCCTTTGCTGTTTCTACTATCCTCACATCACGAAAACCCACTCTCGCATATTCTCTTAGCTCCAGTGGATCAACATTTGCTAGGACTTCTGGAGATGGAAAAGAATAATATTTTTCGCCCATATATTCTCCAAGGTAGGTGCCGTACCTCTCAGAGATTATCCTCACAGCCTTTTTTATCCTAGGAATTTGATTGTTGGCAGAGATTATAAAAGAAATTGTTGTTTCAAATAATTCTTGATTTAAAATCCTGATTCCGTAGCCATAATCACTCGCCTTTTTTAATATTTCTGATTCTGACAATGCTTGTTTGATTGCCCCATAGTCAGTGCCCAGGTCAAAGTAATCGTAAAAAATATCGTAAAAGTCATCAAGACTTACATTACGGACTAGGGTGTAACCATCACACTCTAATAAGTTTATAATTTTCCCTAAAAAAACAGCTGTAAAGGAACCGTCATCATTTTTTCTAAAATTAAAACATTGACCACATTCGAAAATATGGTCAACCTTAAAAGAATCCTCCCTGAGGATAAGTCCCTCAGGAGACTCTTTAATATTTAATTTTCTTTTTTCATCAGTAATATATCTCATTATCTAATCCTAACAGCATGGATAGCTAGCCTTTGATCAGCATAATCATATTGGCAGGTTGATAGGGTTATAATTGTATCCTTTTCAGTGAAGGGTCTAGTATCAAGCTTAACCTCAGAACTTGACCTGAGTTTGTTAAAGTATGGCACCTTGTCCCCATCATAGGTGAAATCTAAGGTCCTGTAATCTGAACTAGAAGGTGTTCCGTAGGCAGAAAATATTTCATATTCCCTTAGACCGTATTTTGTTGTTAGGTAGATAGTCCTATTTTTTTCTGCAAATTCTTGCTTCCTATATTGGTCAAGTGGTGTAAACATCGAATCAATCTCTAGATGGTGACCATATATTACAGAATTGTCGTCATTTATATCTGGCGAATTATATACATCCATAAATATAGAACCAGCTATGTCGTATTCTTTGTTAAGTCCCTTTCTTAGATAAAATTCATTATCAGGTCCTTGGAGAACTGGATATTTAATACCTGTTCCAGGAATCTCTATTATAGCTATAACATCAGGATTTTGTTCTTTTAATTTTTTAAGAAGGCTTAGGTGAATTTTCTCAAGTCTAGCCAGAGGGTTTTTGACAGTTTCAACATCGACATCACCGTTACTATCCTTATCTACATCTGCTTCTACTTGTTTTGATAAGTCTTCTATGTATCTATTGTTTTTCATGTTTGTCCAATAATCAAGGCCCCTCTTACCCAAGATAGATATGCAGGCTAGGATTATCAAAATTAGGACAAATCTAATTAACGCCATTATTTTTGATTTCATTTTACCACCTTTAAAAAGTATGTTTCATTAGTATAATATACCATAACAGAGCATAATTAAAAGTATTTTAGAAAAAAAGGAGAGCCTATGAAAGATTACAAGTTATATGTAGGAACTGTTTGTAGATTTTGCAAAAAAGTTGAGACTTTCTGTGAAGAAAATAATATAGATATTCCCCTAGTAAATATAAACGAAGATAGAGAAGCTATGTTGGAACTAATGGAAAAGGGTGGCAAAAGACAAGTGCCATGCCTCTACCACGACGGTGAGTACCTATACGAATCTGATGATATAATAAAATATCTAAAAGAAAATTATAAGTAAGGTTATATATGATAAAATTAATAGCATCTGACATTGATGAAACCATAATAAGCCGAGATCAAAAGGTCCCAGAAAGAAATAAGGAAGCCATAAAAAAAGCCATAGAAAAAGGCATAATTGTCATCCTCGCAACCGGAAGGGGTCCTTATGAAATCTTTGATATACCAGACCAGGCAGGAGTTGTAGCTGATGACAGGTATATAATTTGTTGTAATGGTGCAGTTATAATGAATGTGAAAACCAAAGAAATTGTAAATGTTGTAGATATGGATTTTGCCTATGCGAGAAAAATTTTCGCCTACGCCTATGAGAATAATCTCACATTTTATCTTTATACCTTAAATAAAAAATACGGAATCAACCTATCCGATGAATCAATCGTAGCTGAAAAGCATATCAATATCCTAGATACTGACAACATTGAATTTTTAAAAGATGAAACCATCCTAAAGGTAATAATAAAAAACAAAGACATGAACAAGCTCCAAGCTCAAGAAGTTGATATAGCAAAGATAACAGACTATAACCTCGAAATTTCCTATTCTTCAAATATGTATATGGAAATAAATGCCAAGGGCGTAAATAAGGCACAAGCCTTAAAGAAAGTCTGTGACTACTATGGTATAGATTTAAAAGACGTCCTAGCCATCGGAGATAACCACAACGATGTAGCCATGCTAGAAGAAGTAGGCAGGTCTGTCGCAGTAAATAACGCAAGACTACAAGTAAAACAAACAGCCGACTACACCACCAGCCTAGACAACAGCAAAGGTGCCGTAGGTGAAGCCATAGAAAAATTTGTTTTAAACCTATAAATCCCTCCACCTGCATAGCAGGTGGTTTTTTGTTTCGCTCTTTTTGTTTGCTTGTCTCTCTTAGATGGGCAACAAAAAACTAAGCTAGGAAAACCAAGCTTAGTCTATTTTTTCTCTAATAATATTCTCTATTTGTCATATACCTATAGCCCATATATATAAGTCCTCCGACAATAAGGATAGGTAGAAGTTGGGTTAGGATTCCAAAAATTATTACTATTGGCAAAATTATTAACCCACCGACTATTAATAATGGTAGGCTTACAAGACCAATGGTGATACCTAGGACTCCTAAGATCAATTTAAAAACTAATTTTATAAGTGGGATGCCAATGAAAATGGCACCTATGATTGAAAGTAAGGTTAACATATTGAACTCCTTTTGTTAATATTATACATATATTGAAGTTTTATGTCAAGTATCTTAATATTATTTTGGATATTCTTTTATATCTTAAGTTCGGTTTTAATATATGTAAGGAACAAAAAAAGGGAGCCTAGCTCCCCTTAAACTATTTTCTATAACCAAGTTCGTGGTCAAGGATGTAGATTCCACCCCAGTTGCCGTTAATTCTTTCTAGTCTTGTTACAATCTTGCCTACTGTATCTTCTTCTTCAACTTGTTCATCAATAAAGCCTTTGATAAATGAAAATACTCTTAGATCTTCTTCTTTGGCAAGTTCTGCTATTTCATAAATTCTTCTTGATACTTCTTTTTCATGAGCTAGGGCTGCCTTAAATACGTCTACTAGGCTTTCATAGTCATATTGTGGTTCAGCTATTGCCTTATATCTAACATCATAGCCTACTTCTTGAAGGAAGTGTTTTATGGCTTCGCCATGTTCGATTTCTTCTTTAACTTGACTATCAAACCAATGTGTGAATCCATCAAGCTCAAGTCTGTCTGTATAAGCAGCCATTGCTTTATAGATGTATGCTGATTCATACTCAAAATTCATTTGTTCATTTAATAAATCTAATACTTTACTCATTTATTTCTCCTTTTTCTAGCATTTCACCGTAAGGAATATATACACCGTATATATCTAGGTTTCTTGCTAATATCTCCTTTATTACTTGTGTTGTATTTTCGGAATTTATATTGACTGTGAAACTCTTATCCTTAATCATAAATTCATCCCCAGCTATTATTCCCTTTGATTTTAAGCCACAGAAAATCTCCATCGCCTTCTTCTTAGTGAATTTTCCATCTAGTTGGAAGGTTATAGGAAATACTTTTGTAGAATCTATTAGAGGATTTAATTTTTTGATTAAAAGTAAGTCTTTCATAGCCATCTCCTATTAATAAAGATACCCATTTTTAAAAAAAATTTAACAATTATTTTCTTCCATTTCTTTTTTTGAGAAGATACAGCCACAATATTCCTGCCTGTATATCCCATATTTTTTTGAAAGTTCTATTGATTTCCTATATCCATCCTTCTTTTTAAAGTCTGCATATAGGTATTTAACGCCATATTTTTCCTCAAGTTCTTTGCCAATTTCGTTTAGCCATTGAGCGTTTTTATAAGGAGATATTGATAGACTGGTTGTAAAATATTCATAGGATTTTTCCTTGGCAAGTCTTGCAGTTTCTTCTAACCTTAATTTATAGCAATCATAGCAAGCCCTACCAAACTCCTTGTCGTCTTTTCTTTTTTGGGCGACTTTTTCAAAATCCCTCATATCATTAGCTGGAATTATAACTTCGCCGTCGAAAGCAGATTTTTCTGCAACTATTTGTAAATTTTCTGCACGTTTATCAAGTTCTTCTCTTGGATAGATCATGGGATTGTAAAAGTATAAGTCCATAACAAAATATTCCCTAAGTCTTTCTATGACTTGGGTTGAACATGGGCCACAGCATACTTGCAACAACAAGCTTGGCTTTCTTCCTTCTTTATCAAGTCCTTGTATGATTTCTTCCATCATCCTATTATAATTAATTTTGTTCATATAAACCTTTCAAGCAAAAAAATCGCAAGAATAAACATTCCTGCGATTTGCATATTATCTCTTTGAGAATATAAATCTATTTTAATTAGTAAACAATATCGCTTTTGTTACTAGTACGTTACTACTAATAATATTTCTCTATTTTTAATCTACATACAGGAATTTAATCCCTTTAGATACCTATATTATACCATTTTTCTAAAGGTTTTGTAGATATCATTAAATTGGCTAGTGCAAACATTGAAATATTAACATTCATTCTTAAATTGACTTCTAAGCCATTTTAAAATCTAATCCATATAAATACACCCCTAAAAATAAGCGCAAAAAAAGACCTACCCCAGTACAGGTAGGTTTTTAGGTGAAAATTTCGGAGCTTCCTCTTTTCTATAAAATATTTGTACTGTCTAGGCTAAAGCCTAATCAAACTTTTTTTCTTTATTTTAAAACTTTATCCAAGCTTTAGTATCACCACTCAATCTCCTATAAGCTACATACCTTCTTTGTCCGCTATAAGAAATGTAAGAGATCCACCTATAACCATCTCCCTCATATACAGAGTCATAGTTTATCCTATCACCTTTTCCATATTGAGCGACAATTGCTGCACCTGTAGAAGGGGCACTTCTTACATTACAAACTGCTTGGGCAATCCCATACCAATGTTCAGCTTTTATAAACTTATCATTGCTTGGTCTAGGGAATAGAGTTTTAGAAGATTGTACTGAGGAATTATCACCAGCATATCTCAAAACACAGGTCCACGGATAATTTTGATACCATGATACACATATCTCTCTACCCGTCTGATCTCCCTTTCTTCTTCCAACAATGCCACCAACTTCATCTATCTTAGCTCCAACAGTCTTGCAGTTGCCTATATAGATTTCTGTATGCCTTCTAGGATTCAACAAAACATCTCCACGTTTAAGGCCTGCACCTGTTCTTAGGTTAACTGAATTAGTAACATCTTTAAATCCACACTTGATGAATACGCTATACATATTACCAGTATATGTCGCACCGCTGGTTTTTACTGGTATCCCTGCCCTCTCACAAACTGAAATTACTAATCCTGAGCAATCATAATCAGGATATCCCCACCTGTTATATTGGCTATATCCGTGCCTATCATCATTGGCAATATTTATAGCATCTAATACAAAATTTTCTACCTTTGTCATAATCTCTCCTTTTAAGCATAAAAATAGACTAGCCTGCGCTAATCTTTGTTAATTGTTATATTCTCATCATCTGATACATCTATTTTGATTTTCCCGCCATTCTTAATCTTTACTAAGTCGTTGTCTTTCATTTGTTTGAAAAAACTCCTAAACTTTTCTGGATAAGGTACCCCTATGATGTCTAGGTTCTCTAGTAGAGACAATCCGTAGGATCCTATGAATCCTAAACATATAAAGTAGCTAACAAAAACATAATCTAATGCCCTTGCATACACACCTATTACAGTCATAAGCATAAGGACTAGGCCATGTTTAAGCCATCCATTAGTAGATATCTTAGAGTCAAAACTTTTTGTCTTAAAAGCTTTTACATACCCAGCTATTATATCAAAAACTATTAGCCATAGCAGACAGTGATATAAGGGGCTAGTAATTAAGTCCTCTATTTGATTGTGTAATAAATCTATTGTTATTTTTACCATACGTTTCCTTTCTTATATGCCCTATTCTTTCTCACTCTGCCATAAATCCAAGACCCATCTCTTCAAGCATGGTCTTAACCTCTGCCTTAAGTGGTGTAGGTACGTTTTTAAAAACCAATGAACCACCTATAATCCTATAAACTAAAAATTCTATAACAGTCATCATCTCACCTCCTCTCACTCGCTATAAACCTTAAGTATAATCTCTTGTAACAAATCTTCAGTAGAACTTTGAGACTTAGTCATAAGGTCAAGCTCTTTTTGTTTGCTTTCTAAGTATTCATCTTTAGACATCTGTACCTCATCATAAATATAAAGTTCAGATTTCTTTTCTTTATCTATCTCGTTTTTATCTTCATAAGGTCTAATATTAGTATGGATATAAACCGTATCCTTACCGATTATAAGCTCTTTGCTTGCCTCCTTAGACCCAATCACATCTTTTAATTTTATCATCTAAACCTCCTGTGAGTGTTTTTATATTAATCTTTTACATAACCTTAAAGGAACATTAAGCGAGCACCAAACTGATAAGAAGAGGTAGTCTCTCGTTCGTTCATGTCTAAATAAAAAATACCAGCTTTATTGGTGCTTTCTAAACCACCGCCTACACGTATAGCTATATCATAATTCGCATATTCTGATTTAGCAAAACAGTCACAATAGTTAGTAGTATTTGATGCACCACCTTCTTTACATAAAAAACCACCTTCGCTTGTACCTATGATTTTCTTAATGTAAAACGTGCCGTCGGACGGATGGGTGGAAATATTAACATTTTTAAATACCGTTCCTGTATTTCCAAAATTAGAATTAATTATACTAGCACTAGAAGAAGAATTTAATCTAATTCCATCAAGGGTCTGTAATAATGAACCGTATATGTCTTCAATCCATTGAAACCTTACCTTGGTTTTATCGTCAGTAGTACCATAATCTATACCTTTTCCGTTGGTTGCACCTGTTACCATATTATTATAATTCCCATTGACGTAACCCATACCAAGACAGGTCTGCGAATCAAGGTTTCCATATTTTAGCACATACATTGCTTGCAAGAACGTCCATTGATAAAAAGCCATTTGCTCATATCCTTTGCCGTTTGCTTGTGCGATGGTCCTAAAAGCACCCGTGGTTTTATTTCCTCTAGGATCTTTTCCAGTAATTGACCTTAGCTTACCACTTTCTTCATATCCTAGATAAGCACCGAGGTAGAAATAATCCCTAGCTTGGTCTCCCCTAGAGTGTGCATAGTATTTAAAATCAGGGTTATTAGGAACGTTAGTCATTGATACATAGACCTTTTCTCCAACAGTCTTTATCCTAAGACCCTTTCTAGGAAAACGAACCATAACATCCCCGTCTTCAGGTTTTAATCCATTAAGCTCACCATCCTCAAGCTCTCTAACTTCCTTACCATCCTTAAACAAAACCAATCGAGATTGGAAAAAATCATCCCATTCGGGACTACCCTTTTCCATCATTTTTGCGTCATCTTCATAAGTGATACAGGTGAGTGGGTTAGAGTTCGCTTGGTCTATTACAGCCGTCATGACTTTAGGTGGAGCAGCGTCAGGGTGGTATTTTACAATTGTATTAAACAGCACTTTCCCCTGTTCAGCCGACAAAGCCTTATCCTTACCCCCACTAGTCAAATCATCAACCACATCCACTTGTAGGGATTTTCTTTGTTCTTCTGTCAAATCATCAAACTTAACAGTCCCATCTTGACCCTTCTTAACAATAGCTTTCTTACCATCTGTAAAAATGATTTCAGTATTACCATCATCTAAAATCCTTGTAGAAGATACATTCACACTCTTACCATCTTCAACAGTCATGGTCTTACCATCTGTAAATTTGACTGTGTTAGTAGTACCAGATTTTGTTACACTTGATACATTCACAGGGTTACCAGTATCACCCTTTGGTCCAACCTTACCTCTTTGTACAGTCACATCAGGACTACCATTGTTAAAGCTTATAATCGTATTACCAGATGAGTCATACTTACTTCCTGTTATCTTACTTGCCACACCTTGTGGACCTCTAGGACCTGTATCACCTGTATAACCCCTTGGACCAATATCACCTTTTGGACCTTTTATCTTTTCAAGGTTTTGTGCTATAGCCTGTCTTATACCTTCATTAGCAATATTAGCAGCAGTCGCAACAGCCACAGCAGCCGACCTACCATCGATATATGACTCATAACCTTCATGGACTCTTACATACATTTCCCTATCAGAAGGGAAAACATGTCCGTCAACTTCTATGTCAAGAACGTAAACTCCGAGCCCTAGAGCCTCATTGATTGTAAAACTCACACGATTATCTTTAACAATGCTATCTTTTGTCCACTTAGTATTATTAAATCTGTTATATAAACTAATATGAGCAGTCTTACCATTAAGATTAAGGTCACTCATCATATCAGACCCAACATTATAACCTAATTCATATTCAAGAACTGAACTAGAATCCCCTTGTTTGATATTAACCCCACCCTTAACTTGGATAAGGTTAAGAGTATTTAAAACATTGGCCATAAAATCTCCTTTCTTTTATATAAATTAAAAGAGGGTGTAAATAACCCTCTATTTTCCATCTTTAATTGTTTCTTTTTTTACTTCAGGTAACCTTGCATACCTATTAAAGTAATCCCTCACCCCATAAGTCGCTTGGTCAAACTCACCCATGGTAAACTTGTACTTCCTAACAATTTCAATCATTTCATCACGAGCTTTTTCGATTGTAGCGTTGTTATTTTCCATCTAATTCTCCTTTTTATTGACATTATCAGTCATTCTTATTGACGTTTTCAGTCACATTCTCCACAGGCGACAAAGAAACCTCATCGCCCTTGTCTTCATATTCTATATTGTTATTATCTAAAAGCTTTTTAAGTCTTTCAATCTCTTTATTTCTGTCTTCTAATAACTTGTCTAAATTTTCAAGTTGACTTTCGAGATAAAAACAATCGTAAATTTTTTGACTTAAAAGATTTATATATTTTTGTATTATTTTTTCGTTCATACTAAAATTACTTCTACCAATCATATTCTATAAATAATCTCTTAACTTTATTTCTATCATTGTCTCTAACTACCAAGTGATTACTTTCTGCCCAAATGTCAAAAATTCCAATTGAAATTACACTTACATTAATACCTTTAAAAAAAACATCATTTGAATTAAAATTCACTTTTCCGTCCATGTTGATACCATTTTCATCAATATTAATGAACTGCCAATCTTTATATGATTCATCAAAGCGACACCCTATACTAATGGAGTTGCCTTCTATTTGTAATCCACCTACACCAGATATGCTGCCTTCCTTTCTATGTTCTCTATAGAAATCTATACCTCCATTATCAATATATACATTAACATCCTCATCCTGGTGTTTTACGTACGAATAGCGTTCACCTTTACTCTTAAATGAACCCCTAACACTAACATTAGAATTAAAATTAACCTGACTAGCATCAAAAGTAAAACTCCTAGCTTCCTGTCTAAATATAGACCTAGCCTCACTTGATGAAACTTTAGACTCAATAGACGATTCGGTCTGCCTTATCCTAGAGTATAAGTTATCATAACTAGAATCCAAACTCTTAATCTTAGACTCCAAACTTCCTTTACTAATCTTAAAATCTTGCTGAATGTTTTTTACATTATTTTCTATATTAGTAAATTGACTATTATTAGAAAGGTCAATATCAACATTCCTAAGCTTAAGGGTCTCTCCGTCCCATAACATGGAGAATTTCTCATTACTTTCTCCTATCCTAAAGGTCCCGTCATTAAGGTTCCAGAAGACCCTGCCACCTTCTAATATTCCTGTTCTAATAGTATCAGCATTTACAGATTGACCATCAATGGCAGTCCTAAACTTCCAGGATCCGTCTTCTTTTTTGCTATCAGCTATCATTAGCTTACCAGCACCTAGGTATATAACCTTGGTGGGATTCTTGTCTATTGGCCTATCAAAAGAATAGATACCTGCTGGCAGTTTGTATTCATTATCTGCCTTTAAATCGTACTGGTAGCCGTCTTCATTATAATAAGTAGACTCTATAGCTCTTAGGACCTGCTCCATGTAGTTAATTTGCTTGACTGTCTCGTTATTTTTCTCTACCTGGGCTGCTTTTAACCTATCCGCAGTAGTTTTAATGATCTTATCACCAAATTCAAAGCTAACTACAGACTTAGATAGGATATTTTTCTTAATTTTAAAGACCCTAGTCTTAAAGCGTATATCCATATCAGCAATTATAGTGACAATCTCTCCAAGACCAACTTGCTCGATTTCTAGGCCACTTGCCCTTAATTGGACTTTAGGTCTAGAATTTTCTAGGGCATGGTTAAATGTAGCCTTAGCAAGTTCTTCTTTGTCTTCTATATCATCAAAATCTATAGTGGTAATCCTTGGGGTCCCATCTGGATATCCATATAACTTTGTGGCTTCTTCTATCTCTATATAGTCAAAGCCTTTTGGACTGTGGACTTTTACCCCATCTTTTTCTGCGACAAAATCTATATCAGTAAACTTAATTTTTCTACCATAACCACCAGTGGACTGGCCTTTTTCATCTACGATTTCCTCACCCTTGCCCCTACCTATAAAGGCAGTGTAAAGGTCATCTTTGTTGGTCTCAGCAAGGACTGATACCAGGTTATTTCCATAAGAAAAGACCCTACCTAAATCATTGCCTAAGCTTGGATAAAGGTGGATCTCTTTTGCTGAAATCTTACCATCTATAAACTTAATAACAGGCTTAAACTCTACATTCCAAGTGCTGCACACCTTGTATAAGGCATCCAAAGCTGAAATGTAGTAGAAATTAGTGGAAGCAAGGTTGTCAACATGAGAAATACAAGTCCAACCAGTACCTTCCAAGGCCTTGCCTAAAGCATAACCTGGAGTCTTATTTTGTGGCCTTAAATCTCTAACTACCTTGCCTTTAAGCTCATCAAACATGATGTGAACACCTTGGTCTGTTAGAAATCCATCTTTTTTAATAATGTTTCTTACTTTGTGTAAGTAGAAGTTATCATCATCTTTAAAGCCAAAGTAAAAAGCTTTTTCAATTTCTTTGTCATACTTACAAGTGAATTCTGCCCTAATCAGTGCGTTTAGTTCTAATTCTTGGTAAGGGTCTATAAGTCTTTTTTCTTCAATTGTATCTATTAATTTTTGCTTGCTGTCAAATAAATATATACCGCTCATAGAACTCTCTCCCTAAAATTAATTATCACATCATTGGCAAGATTACATGTTATCTTATCTCTGGCATAGATATCAAAGTCAAAGTAATCACTTTCTACATAATCAAGCATAGATAGGATATTTTCTTTATTTTTATAGACCTTCCAATCTTTAAAGGTCACCTTATCACCTGTCTTAAAATCAGTATTAAGTACTATCCTAAGCCCCCTAGATATATTTTTAAGAACTAGCTTATTGGCTGAACTTGTAAGAGTCATCTCTATAGACTCTGGCCTTATGGGATAATAATCATAGACCAAGTCCCTTATCTGGTTAGTATCACTTATTATCTTGCTATAAAGATAAGGATCTGAACAATGGATTGTAAACTTACCTATTCCTACATTAGAATCAAAAGGCGGATCATCAAAGGAAGATAGCCTTCCAAACCTAACTCCCAGTTCATCTGCAAAAGAAAATTCTACATCTTCCTTGCTCTGCAAATACATGGTCAAAAGCTTCATCTTTCTTAAAAACCAGTGATTATTTTCTGCCTTTATCAAGTAATGGACGGTAATTTCTCTTGAAGGGTAGGAATCTTCTATCAATATGTCCCCATCCCTGCCCCTTATTCTTTGGTAAGAAAGGCTTGGACTAAACATCTGCCTACCCTCTGCATTTATAGTGCTATAGCCGTCTATTATCCTATCTAGATTCCACCCATTAAAGGAAAGACAGCACTTGCTAAAATTTAATATATATTCCATCTTTCCTCCTAGTATTGTAAATCAAGATTAATCTCTGCATCTTGAAGCTTAGTAATATCATCTACAAAGCCTTTAAAGGCCCTACCGCCAATAACAAGGTTAATAGTCGCTGGAACAGGTCCTGTGCTGCCTAGTTCATTATTAGCAAAAGCATTATTAGCATTGCCAACATTAAAATCATAGTTTCCTATATCAAAATCTGGACTAGGATTGACATTCCCCAATTCATCTTCTATACCAGAATTTATATCAAATATAGTGTCCCTTACGTCTTTGAACCTATCCCTAAGCCCTTCATCAAGACCTTCCATAATGGCAAGACCGGCAGGGATTAAAAGCTTTCTATCATAAGATATTGGACCTTTGTGTTGGGCAATCCAGTTACCTATTCCACTAACAAAATTCATAACTCCTTGCCAAGCTGATTGTAAACCATTAAACAATCCATTAATTATTGAAGCACCAGCATTATAAACAGCATTAACTTTATTTAAAACACCATTAACAAGATTAACAATAAGATTGGATCCCGAAGTAAAGAAATCTCTACCTGATTGACCAATCCTTGAAACCATCTTCACGATTAACTGGCCAATAGCGCCTACAAGCTTACCAGCAAGGCTACCAACACCTCTTACCATGCTTACTATAAGGTCTGCTCCGCCCTTGACAAAGTCTGGCATTTTTTGAGCTATGGCTCTGATTAGTGCTATGAGTACATCTGCAATAGCCTTTAGAATCTGTGGTATTGACTTAACAATCCCACCAATCAAACTTGCTATAATAGATGCACCTTTGCTTATAAATTCTGGCAGTTTTTGTACTATAAAGCTAATAAGGCTGCCTATAACTCTACTCATTGAGTCCACAATCTCTGGCATCTTTTCTATAAGTGCTTTGGCTAAGTGTTTTATAATCTCCCAACCTTTTTCAAAGAACTTAGGCATATTCTCTTTTAACCTATCAAGAAGATTGCTTATAATACCACCTATAGCTTGTAGAATTGCTGGTAGGTTATCAGCTATACCCTTTATCATATTGGATATAATTTCCACACCTTTTTCAAGGAATTTTGGTAGATTATCTCCTATAGCCTTAACTAGATCTATAACTAAGTTCACAATAGAATCAATGATTTTAGGCAGCATTTTTACAAGTCCCATAATTAGATTACCTACAATGCTTGCACCACTTTCAAGGAATTTCGGCAGATTATCAGCTATAAATTTAACTAACGATACAATTATTTTACTAATTGTATCTATAAACTTTGGTAAGGAGTCTGCGAGAAAATCTACCAATTTACCTACTAAGTCATTAATTATCTCTGTTAATTTTGGCAGATATTCACTTATCTTGTCAGATATTGAGCTGAGAAGATTAGGTATAAATTCTCCTATAAATGTCAGCACTTTGTTTAGTATTAGGCTAAGCACCTCTATAAATTTAGGGAAACTTTGAGAAATAAAATTCACAATCCCACTAATTAACGAACCTACCCCATAAATAAATTTAGGAACATATTCAGCTATTGAATTTGCCAGATTATCTAGTAATTGCCCTAGATACATTTTGAATTGTGGAAAGCTATTTGCAATAAAACTGGAAACTTGACTTATAATGTTTGGTAATCCAACGCTTATAAAATTTATAACACCGTCTAAAATTCCTTTTAATCCCTCACGAAGACTGCCATTTCCAGATTTTATCCCTTCTATCAAGGATGTTAATAATTTTAATCCCTGCTCTTTAAAGATAGGTACTACAGTGCTTATAAAGCTGATTATAGCACTTGGCAAGTTAGACAATACTCTTACAAACATTGGTATGAAATTGCCAAACAAAAAAGTAGCTGTAGTTTCTGCTAAGGCATTGAGACTAGGTTTTATATTTTGCCCCAAAGCAAGATTGCCTAGTACATCCACAAAACTTGCTTTCATAGCAGAAAAAGACCCTTGTAAAGTCTCACTGGCTTCTTTGGCAGTAGTTCCAGTTATCCCTAGTTCCTGCTGTACAACATGGATGGCCTCGTAGACATCACTAAGATTATTAATGTCATATTTAACTCCTGTCAGTTTGGTAGCATCTGCTAAGAGTCGCTCCATCTCTTTTTTAGTACCACCATAACCTAATTTAAGGTTATCGAGCATGGTATAATTTTGCTTTGCGAAGCCCTGATATGCATTTTGTATATCTTGCATATTAGTGCCCATCTTATTAGCGTTATCCCCCATGTCTATCATGGCAGTATTTGCTATTTTTGAGGCTTTTTCGGTATTTCCACCAAGGGAGATTACAAGGGCTGCTGCAAAGCTTGTAACATTTTTCATGTACTCATTTGCAGACACACCAGTAGTCCTATAAGATTCTTTTGCATAGGCTTTGACTTTGTCGGCTGACGATTTAAAAAGTGTCTCAACCCCACCTAGGGACTGCTCTAACTCTCCACCTTGGTTGATACTTGACATTATAGCCTTGCCTATACCTGCAACAGCTAATGTTTTAATTGCTAAAGAAGCAATTTTGCCCCCTAGGCCTTGTCCAAGACTAGCGCCAGAAGAATCTACCTCTCCCCCCAGCTCTTTTTTAATCATTCCTGATATACCCTTGGCAGATGGTATTATCTGCACATAGGCTTTTCCTAATTCACTATTAGCCATCTTTACCTCCTCCAAGGATTTTTGCTCTCATTTTCATAAAGTCCTCACCAGACTTAAAGCCTGATACTTTCTCCTTACCGTCATTTCCCGTTAACTGTTGGACTAACATCTTTGGATGATTCCTGCCCTTTTGGCCATCCTTGGTCTTGGAATATACCAAAAGGCTCAATCTATCAAGCATGCCTGCCATCATTATTTGATTCATATCATAATTGATTCCGGCCATTTTCTTTTTTATCCTAGCATTAGATCTTAGACCATAGGCAAGACTTGCTGCTAAAGTTAAAGGCAGAACCCTATAGTCTAAAACACCATAAGTTTCTGCCATATCGCAAATCAGTAGGTCTTCGTCAAGCTTTTTCATCTTGGCAAGGACTCTTAGTTTTTTATTTCTTTTATACTTGAAAAAATTTCCATTAGGTTTTCTGTAACCATATCTGCTGGTACAGTCCCGTCTTCTAGCCTTACAAAATCGTATAAAGCTTTCTTACCTTCTTTACCTAAGAGCATATTTATTGCCTTGGCTACTGCCAAAGGATTTTCATCTACTTCAGCAAAGACATCTAAAAGCTCCATATTGTTTAAGTTGTTATATTTAATCTTAAAGGCAAAGCCAGCCTTGGTTTTACCTTCTATATAATCTTTTTTTGTCATTGTGCTACTGCACCTCCACCTTGGTAGATGTACTCATAGTGATTGTTGCCATCTTCATCTGGTAGGGCTTCTAAGGTAATTCCATAGCCTACAGCATCATCATCCTTGTATTCTATGTCTTCTACCTCGCTTATAACACCACGTGGTATTACAATCCTCTTAATTATGTTACTTTTAAGAATCATATCAATGATGTATGCATGCTCTTCATCAGGATTTGAATTTACTTTGACAGCTATACCAGTTTTTATATCTCCGGTGACATTTTTTTCACCATATACAGTTTTTAAAACATCAACATTTACAGATTCGATTAACTTAAAGTTAAAGGTATCAGGCTTTTCAGTAGATACAACTAAGACAGTATCTCCACCCCAAGCCTTAATTTTTTCTGAGTTAGGGCTGTTAGCATTCCCTACTCCATCTTCAGATACATATCCAAGATTTTTAAATTCCTCCCCGATTTTAGTCCTTGCATCTTTTGGTAGTGTGCTTTCAAGTGGACCTGTGAAAATAGCACCTCCAACTTTAGGTTTACCATAAGTAACATTATTTGTATCGCTCATAATCTCTCCTTAAAAAACTATATCAAATACCGCCTGATACCTATACTTCTTTGTACTTGTATCAGTAAAATTATAATTAGAATCAAGTTTACTAGCTCCGCAGTCTGGATATACAAGCATAGCTTCAACTAGCCTATCATTTAGCTTAAGGGCATCAAGCATCCTATCACCATAAGACTGAAAGGCATATGAAGACCTATATATCTGATCTCTCATAGTCCCGCCAAGCTTTTCCATTATGATATAAGAGCCTTTTTCCCTATCCCTATGCTCCATATAGACTGGGACTTTTAGCTTATCTTCTAAATATTTTCTTATTTTAATCTCTATCATTTTATCAACTTCAAAAGTGTATTATTTTTTAGGTTGTCCCTATATGACCTACGATCACCAGCCTTAACACTGGCATTGGCCCTAGTCTTACCTACATAAGTCCCACTCTCATAGCCAGGGCCAGCTTTTGACTGAATCTCTTTGCCATAAGAATCTAGGACATCAACCATTTCTTGTCCTTTTAATAGGTCTGAGACTCCCTTTCTATCTAATTTGAATTTAAACTTACTCATAGGCTTCCACCCATACTTTCTTATTCCACTCTAGGGGTATTAGGTCATCTATACCTTGGGTAGCCTTGCCAAAAGTCTTCCACCTTTGGCCAAAAAATTCTACTTCTTGGCCTTCCCAATTATGCCTATCACCCTTTGGTATACCAAGTACATATACAGCCTTCTTGCCGTATAAATTAGTAGAAGATATGACATCATCACTAGATACAGGAGCAACCAAGACATTATCCACCAATACTGGATTTTCCTTATAAATAGGACTTCCTATCTCATCAAGACCATTCTCAATCTTTTCTATGAGCTTTATTCTAATACCCTTAATCTTGCCCATAAATTTCTCTCACTCCTATCTTTTGTTTTCTAAGACCAAGCTTATTTAGTTCGCTTTTCTTAATAAAAAGACCACCACCAGGCACTAAAAAGTTACCGGAATAGGAATACCCCAAAGCAGACTCCGAAAACTGCGTCATAGGTTCGCTGTCTGTAGAGGTCATTAAAGTCCTAGCGACAACATCAACAATAACTGACTTAAGCACAGACCTATATGTTTCATCCTGGGCAAGTATATCTAAGTCCTTGCCAGCTTTCCTAGCCTCAAGCCTGAGATTGTCTTCTACAACTGGTATAAGGTAATCTACCCTGTTTATCTCATCTCTCTTAAGTGGCCTCCATAGGCTTATAACATCATCCATACTTACATAGTTTGTCATTTATTGCTCCATTAATAAGGCATATAACTCATCCTTAGTCGCTTTCTTATCATATTCAACACCAAGGGCCTCTAGTTCGTTTTCTATATCAGCCTTGGTTATTTTCTTATCAACAATAGGTTTTTCGCTTTCTTTTTCTTCATCTGCTTCTTCTATTGTTTCATCTTCTACAGCTTCTATCTCTGTTTCTTCTACTTGGTCCTTATCTTCATATTTAATCCAGTTCTCACCAGAAATAACTAGAGGGCTATCAATGATAGCCCTAGTTTTTGTATTATAGTATTTAGTCATTCTTAGGCTCCTTTGATGATTGCAAAGTGCTCTGGACTTAGGATTCCCCAACCTATATAGGTTTCTGCCCTTAGATAAACTTGGTTATATCCTTTAAGGTCCTTTCCAGAGTTATCTGGATCACCATATTCAATAACTTCTAATGGAATCTGTTTAGCATAACCCCACTTAAACATACCGAAGTCACCAAGGTAAGCCTTAGTATTGCCACCATTAGCTACAGTCCTATTAACATCAAGATTAACTCCATTTAGGCTGCCTGGATTACCGCCCCATCTTAACTCTGGATATAGTCTTACACCTTTTCCTTCACCGTCTACAGTCTCTTTAGCTAGAGCTGACCTAAAGGTAGTGTCAATAGCTAGACCTGTTACATCTCCTTCAGAGCCTTCTACAAGGTCAACTGCAGTCTCAATTGCAATGTCAGGCTTAGTACCATCAAAAGTAACGTTTTGGGTAACTTTCTTATCAAAGCAGTTATCACCTATTACACTAGATGCCGCCTTTGTTCTTGGGTTAATACCATGGAAGGCCATAAGGTCAAAGCCTTTTGCAAGCTTTTTAGCATATCCGTCATTAAAAGATTGTAGGATTTTGATTTGCTCTTCCTCAGATGCATAAAGAAATTCATCTGAAACTCTCGCACCATATTCAACCTTAAGTGGAACTACCTTAACAGGTACCATGCTTATTCCACCTTCGCTTTTTGCTCCATTTTCTGCTACTATGTCAATTTCAGAATCCATAGAAAAAACAAATTCCTTTAAACCATTGAAAGGTACTGGAATTTGATTAGATAATTTTGCCAAAGATGATTTACCTTGTACTTTTGTAATTAGATCATTAACTAAATGTTCTGGAAATAGTGTTCCTTTACTTAATACTGCCATAAATTATTCTCCTTTTGTATTTAAACTACTTAATAAAGTCTTATATGCTCTCTGAGTACTATCTGGACTATTATCCTCGTAGTTCTTAAGAGGTGGCACATAATCTTTTTTGCCAACATGCTCTGCCAATCTCTTGGCATCCTCTTCCATACTTTCTTCATCATCACCAATAATCCTATCAGCTAAGGCATATGGGATGTTATTTTCTATGGCCACCTTACGTCTAAGTTCAGCCATCTTATAAGATTCTATCTCACCTTCTAGGGTTGAAATAGTAACATCTTTTTCCTTTACTCCCTCTAATTGCTTTTGATAATTGGTGTTTTCCTCTTTTAGACCAGCATTCTCAGATTTTAGGCTATCAATTAGGCCCTGCATTTCTTCCTTTGCTTTTTTCTCTGCTCTCTCTAGCCTATCTTTGAGTATCTTGTCTAATTCTTCTTGACTTTCTATTACTTTAAATTCGCTCATTTTTCCTCCCATTTTCCCGTGTCCGGTAATTTTATATTAAAAATGACCCTAATTTGGGTCATCCTAATAACTAATTTTTTGTTTGTTCTTTTCTTTGATTTCTATACAAGACCAGTGCGCCAAAAGACATGAATCCATCAAAATTATATCCATATCTTCAAACTGACTCCTATAACCAAAACCACCAGCTGAACCTATGTTTCTTTTCTCACAGTTGGTTGCAACCTGGCTTAGTGATGGTTGGTCTAGGTGACAAAGACTCTTATCATAAATAGCCTGCTCCCATAGGGAATTGGCCTTTATAATCTCTTTTACAGTTGGCAAGGTCACTTGTCTTATACCAGCCTTCTTTAGCTGCTCTTCTAATATATCTTGCCTACTAGCTCCATCTATAACTACACTTGCAGGTCTTGTTTTCTTTAAGAAATCAACAATCCAATCATTACCAGTCCTTATTGACTGGCAGTCAATAGATTCTATAAATATCCTATTGGATAGGGTCTTAACTGCTATGGATAAGGCTACATTTCTACCATCATTGCCGTACTTGATACCAACATGAAGTTTTCCAACCAAGGTAGGTAATCTCTTAAGTTTTAGCTTATCCCATTCAAGTTTTGATATAGCTGATTTTTGATTGTATCTTACCCAATAGCCAAGTCTTTGAATATTAAAATCTATCTTGTCAGGGCCTATCTCTTCTTCGATAGCTCTTTCCGTAAGTTTGTAACCAAGGGATGGATTTGTCTTATACCAGGCTTCCTTATCATAAGGATCAGTAATATTTTCTACCGACCATTCAGCCCAACCATTGTGCTTTCTAGCTCCACTAAGGATAAGGTCCCTATACTTAGTAAAAACAGTACCCCCAGATACAAGTGTTGGTGGAGTACCGCACATAAGAGTCATAGGATTATCAGAATCTGTAACAGTATATTTTAAGGCTGATTCTTGACCTTCGGTATATTCCTGGGCCTCATCTATAACAAGTAGGTCAAAGCCTTCACCAAGACCGCCTGTTTCTGTTCTAGTCCTGAATTGGATGACACCGCCTGTTTCTATGAGCTCAATCATTTCTTGGCCTTTAGCCTTAATTGATTTGAAATCAATCTTATCAACCATGCCCATCTTTTCAAGATACTTTTTAAGTTTCTTAAAAGATGAGTGTGACGTAGAAATTCTATGAGCGGTATGGATGATATTTTTACCATCCATTAAAAACCAAAGCTCGGCCATGTAGACTATCTCAGTCTTACCATTCCTTCGTGGTACTGCGTAACCAAACTTGGAATGAGTCCATAAGCCATCATCATTGACTGCAAAAATATCTTTTATAAGCTTTTCTTGCCATGGATAAGGACTTAAACCAGTCTTCTTATAGATATCTATAGCTTCTTGGCCAAGAGTCTTTTTATAATCAAGTATTACCGACTGGCTGGGAGTCTGACAACCATATCGAACCATCATGACTCCTTCCAATAAAAAATAGCAGTTTTACGACTTGCTCAGGTCAATAATTTTCTATTAAAAAAGCACCCCTAAAATCCTACACCTGTAAGTTTAGCTGTGCTTTAATACCACATTATTGTGCAATCTTTTATTTCTTTTTTCCCTTCAACCATATCTCTAAGGCCATTTAATGCTTCTGTTGCATAAGGGCAACTACTGTATTCTTTTTTATCAGTAGGACTTAATTCCATTCTATAATCTCTTATATCTAAGCAATTAACCGAAACTTTTCCAAATTCACCCCAATCTTCTGGATAATAGTCAGCATGTATCCAATTATTTATTCTTTTTACGTTTTTTAATTTTAGCATAATACTCACTACTCTCCTTTCGATAATTATATTTCTTACTTGCTATTTTATGAGCTTCTTCTTGACTCAATCCTTTACTAATAAGTTCTTTTTCAAATATTTCATGTTTAATTAGAGTTAAATCATGATTTTCAGCATTGCCTCTCATAAGCCTATTCCAAGACTGAGCAATTTCAAAACTTGGGTCGAACCTTCTAGTTTCTCCATCCCCTAAATCATGTTTATCAACGAATAAATATTTTTTAATTTCTTCAATTTGCTTTTCTGAATAGCCAGTATTTTTAGCAATTCTTTTGACATCTACTTTTCTTTTTCTTATAGATCCATACTCTGTTTCAGCAAATTTTCTAGCTTCTGGACTATTTGTATCACTTATAGCTCCAGAAATCCCTCCACTTATTGGGTTTGGCTGCTTACTTAGTAGTATTCTTTCTTCTATTTTATCACGTTTGTCAGAATTATTCCACTGTTTTGACCAAACATCCTGCCTTCTACTTTTATCTGGCACATAGTCTACAGTACACCTGCAGAACCTATGTCTTCTAAAGACATCATTGCCAGTGTCTTTGACTTCCTCATAATCATAAACCCCAGCCTTATCCTTGCACCACTTGCAGCATCCACCAACCTCGGTTCTAACTATCTTAGGCTTAAAACCTAACTTATAGTGAAAGTCAGCATTTTTCCTTATAGTGCTGTCTACAATAGACTGGGAGAAATTGATAATAGGTTCATCTAACAACCATTTGCCATCATCATAAGAATCATAACTACTTACTTTTTCTACTATCTTATCAATCCTATCTTGGTTGATATCAGCCTTTAAAGCAGCAATTGATATACCAGCTTTTTGATTTAATATAGCCTGGACATCTCTTGAATAGTCTCCTACCATGTCAAAGGTCATATGCATATTAGGGTCTATTATTCTTTGGGCAATGTTATAAAACATCTTGCCATCTGGTAAGTTTTCAGTCTTTATATTTTCTTTAAAAGTATCCGCAAGTATTTCTCCAAGTTCCTCTGCAAATTCATTAGCATCCTTATAGTTTGCTTTCTTATTTTTTAAAGCAAGTAACTTATCTTGGAGTATCCTTGATTCTTTACTTTTACTTAAAAAAGCTTTTTCAATCTCTTCTAATAATTCAGGAACTATATCATTATTCATGGTCTATCCCTGTTAAATCTGATAGGTTATTTTTATTAAAGTAATCAGGTACTGCTTGGTTAACTTTGATTGCAGCATCACCTATACCAGATAAGGCTGCCACATCTGGTTCAAATATTGGATACCAAGTAGCCTTTGTTTTATAGAATTGATTCCTTAAATATGGATAATCGTCTTCAAGACACCTTGCCACGTAGCCTACATTTAAAAATCCAGAATTAAAACATCTTTGAGCTTTCCTTGCGATAGCCCTAAGAGTTTCATGGCTAGCTTTTATAGCGTCTGCTGAGGATGGATTATCAGTTGCAAATCCTAAGTCATCTAAGGTAAGACCCGTTTCACCTGCAAAAACAGATGCTAAAGTCTTTAATTGCTCGGTAAATGGAGCCATGGATTGTTGCTGGAATTGCCCAAGCTTTGGAATATCTCCATCTTCATCCTTGGTGACTTCTAGAATAGTTGCAATGGTTGCTTGAAATTTATCCATAGGTTCTGCATCCTGTGAAGTACCAAGCATGTATTTTTGAGGGAAAGAATAAAACTCCGCTGAGATATCAGCTCTTTCTAAAGTCCTCTTAGCGTATGCTTGATAATACATCACTGACCTTGATATCCTAGACCTGCCAAAAGGCCTTACAGCATCAGGCCTATACATAATTGGCACTAAAAGAACCCTACCAGTAGGATTATCTATCCTATAGGCAAACTTGCCATTCTCGTAGTAGTCAGTGAAATAAGAACTAAAGTAGACCTCCGACTTTGGATTGTTATATTCGTCTCGAGATAAGACCGCATAGCCTTCTGTTAAAAGCCCTGTAATAGGATCTATGATCCCAGTAGCGTTGCTAGCTTCTATTATTTGCAGTCTTGCCTCATCTGTTTCAGCCTTGCTTATATAAATAAAGCAACAAGAACCTATCAAAGCTGATAAGATTGCAGAATCAAAAAATATATCAGGATTGTTCATGTTGAATATTTCCTCTATATTAAAATTATCATTAATAAAACCCTTAAAAACTAGCCTATCAGCAAGAGCATCTACAGACTTGGCAGACCAGCCCATAACCGCCCTATACTTATCCTTCATTTCCTTAGGAATTACTATTCCTACATCCTTATCTTGGTATTTTTCATCATATTGTTTATATCTTAAATTAACTCTTAAAGCGTGCTTATCAAGTTTTCCACGCAAATAATCTAGTCCATATTCCATAATATCCTTTCAAATCCCCTCCCTAATTTCCTAAATATTCATAATTAGTTTTCATTATTTTTTTAATTCTTGCCAAAAAATAAGATTCTCACGAGAAAAAATGTACAGTAGACGGCGGAACATCGCTCGTAGACTCACCGGGGGACCTACCCCCCCCTAGTCTGGTTCGTAGCAGGTCCAGTCCATTGACCATGGCAAGTTCCTATTCCCTATTACCTTTGGCTCCATTGCTTCTTTATTCTTAAAAAGCTTGTCAGACTTTTGTCTGTTGCAAGTCCAGTGTGCAAGCTGTAAGTTTTCAATATCGCTTGGATGTCCACCCTTGGCTACAGGAATGATGTGGTCTATACAAGGGGCAAGTGGGTCTGGATACTTAAGACTCATATCAACAAGCTTACCACATATGCCACATGTATTCTGTGTCTTTAATATAATCTTTTTATTTCGTTCAAAGTTTACTCTATGGCTTCCTTGCCTATCTAGTCTTACCTTAGCCATTGCCTTCCTCTCTTTTCTCACTCTCAGTTAAGCTGCCATATACCCAGATGTTTATGAAAAATTTGTCATTACTTTTATCGCTGCTTGAATTTATTTATAAAGGAGACTAGATGACCATGGCAGCTTAACTCAAATGGAGAAACAAAAAACAAGCAACCACCGAAGTGAAAGCTTGTTCCATAATTGTATGCACATTTCTACATATATTATTATATCATATTTTCACTTGGTTTTGTCCCAAAGAACCACTTGATGAGCCATTTTTCTTAAAGCTTCATCCGAAAGTCTCCACAGCTGAGACCTCGACATCTTAAGTTTAGGAGCAAGAGATCTAATTGTTTCTATCTTATAGACCCAAACTTGATAAACAATCCTTATAAGGAGCAAATCATCAAGAGATTCAATAGCATCTACATATATCTTATAGTCCTTATACATATCCTTAAGTTCTTTTTCTTTGCTTATAATCCTATCTATAACTACTGTAGACCTGTCCTCTTGGCTTGTGCCTCCACCTTGTACAGGTGTAGAACTAGACCAAGCACTGCCCAGTCCACCAATACTATCTCTCATATCCTGTATTTCATTACAAGCAGCTTCGTTAATAATTTCTATCTCTCCCAAGCTCTTTAGCTTAGACTTGATTTCATCGATAGATTCTCTTTCTTTGATTTTCTTATATTCTTTCTTAATATCCATCTATACTCCTATCGAGTAGAAGATAATTCCTTAATCTCTTTATAAGTCAGAGATTTAACAAAGCCTTCCACCCTCAGACCATTTCTAGTCAGATCATAACCCTTATTCAATCTCCCACCATCAACAGCTTCTATTAACTCCTTGTCAGTCATATCTTTATAACAAGTCTTAAGCCTACCAGTAAAGAATACACTATTATCAATAAATTCTTCCTGATACTCACTAAAAACTTCTTCACTGGATAATCCACAGAAATATGAACCCATACTTAAATCTTGATACTCAACAAGGTCTCCTGGACTAATGTAAACAACAGCTTTATCAAAATAATCATATAGATTTATACCTACAACCTTGCAAATCTTATAAACAGTCAACCGTGCTTGCTTTGCTTCCATATCTTCAAATCGTTTAACTGAAGCAATACTTAAATTAGATTTAGTAGCTATATCCTGTCTACTTAAGCCCAATCTCTTTCTACTAGCCTTATAATCTCTTTTAAGAGCCAATACTCTACTGTCGATATTACTCATAGCAAAACCTCTTCTAGGAACATCACACCCTGTCTAAAAGGCACCTGGAAGCTATCTATATCTTCTTCCTTGACATACTTCCTACCGTATCTCTCTTTCATATTGGACCAAACCTCCCAGGGTATAAAATAATACTTAGTACCTATCCCAGCGCATATACCAACAAGGGCGCCAAGCCTATGCTTAAAGTCTAATACCTCAGCTTGTTTATCACTAACTATAGACTGTTTAAGCTTATCGGTAGTTGTATATTTAGCTTCAAAGCATATAGACCTACCACCTTTCAAGGTTCCCTCAAAGTCTGGATTGGCATGAGCAGTAAACCTACCCTCAAACCTTCCAGCTCCCTTAAGTTTTATAACTCTAAAAGGCTCATCAATCTTTGAAATATCTGCCAGTCCTTTATCCCTATAATAGTCACAGGCCATGGATATAAACTTTTCAAAATTCTTTCCATAGCCATTTGCCTTAAGAGATTGGTAAGATCTCTGCCTATTATCTAAAGACCTAACCATTTATTTCTACCAAGCCATATCCAAGCTTACTTAAGCTTATATGTAGGCCATCAATACAAAGGCAAGTGTTATATTTATCTTGCCTAATCTCTACATAGACTTCTTTTTCTTTAATCTGTCTATTTTCTGTATCAAGGCTTGAAATTGTTCCCTTGTAATGAATATCTTTAAGGCTTAATTTTTCCATTTCGCCTCCCTACGCTCTCTATTAGGATCTGATAAAAACTCTATATTTTCAGCAACTACATCCATAGTATAAATAGTCTTTCCACTATCCTTATCTGCATAAGAGCCAGGCTGGAGTCTTCCTGATACAGCACATTGACTGCCCTTGCCCATATACATAGAGCAAGACTCAGCCAGCTTACCCCAAATGGTAATAGGGATAAAAACTGCAGTAGGCTCACCATTTTGTTCTGCCTTTTCCCTATCTTCCTTGCTCATCTCTTTATCAATAGCTAAGTGAAAGTTAGCTACAGCTGTTCCACTAGCCGTATATTTCAAGTCTAAATCTCTTGTAAGCCTACCAATGAGGATAACCTTATTCACAATCTCTCCTAATCTTCTACATAAAAATATCTGACTTCGCAGAGATTAACCATGCCACAATCTCTTCCATCTTTCTGCATGTATAAGCAAATATCATTGTCAGAGATGTAATAACTATCAATAGGAAATTCCTTACTAGATCCATTTTTAAAACATACATTAAGCTTCATTCTTATCTCCTTTTTTAAGCTTCTTATTTATCTTAGCTATAGCCTCATCGTTGAGCTTTAAAACCTTAGCAGGCTCAATAAAGACTTCGCTCATCAAATCCATGAAATTGATATATCCCAAATCCATATCATCAAGCAAAGAATTAACCTTAAGCATATACTGCTCAATCCTCTTTTGCCCAAATCCAAACTCCATACGAAGAGCTTCAACCGTCAGAGAAAGAAACTGCATCACAATCGCCCTCTCCCTCTCTTCGTTCTCTCGCCTAAAGTGTTCAGATAAGTTATCAATATCTTGGCTTTTAAGATTAAGGCTTTTATTCATCCTTCTTTTCATCTGCCTATTCATACCTATCTCCCACTAGACCCAAAGCCTTTACTACCTCTCTTGGTATCTTCATCTTCATCTCTTAACCTCCATCTTATCATCATTAATAATTTCAGTAACTGCATAAAGGAAACCTGCCCCCAGTAAACAGAACCCAAGGCTTGTCCAGCTATGCTTATCCATAAAAATCCTAAAAACCATCAGCCAGAGTAACCAGTCATTAATATCTCTTTTTCTAGTCATCTTTTAATTCTCCTAATCAAACTCATAAGAAATATTTTCAATCTTTTTCCCACATTCAGGGCAAGTTATGTCTATATATTTCCGATCTGAAAAATCACTCCATGATAAACCCTGGTCACTTAAAAAATCATCAAAACATTGTGTAATATCTTCTTCGCACCACGGACAAGTATAGTCCACTTCGACTGGTACTTGTATAATAGTTACTACTGTGTTACTCATTTTTAACCTCCACCATTCTACAGATATTCTGTCATAATCAATCCATTAATTGCAAGGTCAGACCAATCTATAATATCAATCATTGCTTGGCTTAGAAAAATCATTTTGCAACCTTTAGCTACACATAAGTAATAGCAGCCGTTTTTGCCATAACTACCTTTACACTTTTTAAACCCGTATTTCTCATATTCTTTAACATCTTTAGTTGGTTTTAATGTCATCTTTCCACCTCTACCTTTTTAAAGTCATCTAAGAAAATCCCATACTCTTTTTTAACTTCTTCTATTTCCTCATCTGTAAATTCAACCTTATATTCAAATATATCTTGACTTGATCCTTGCAAGACTGGGTAGCTTATACTTGGTCTTTGCCTAATTGCTAAATAAGCAAAACTATTACCCTTTGTTTTTATGAAATTATGTTTGTAAATATGCTTACTTGTATCTCCCCTATCCTTGATAGGCGTAGCCGCATACTCGACAAGTAGATTGTATAATTCATGTTCATTTTTCCACTCAACTTTAACGGTATTAAAGGTATCTATGCAATAAATACGATTCTTCCAAACTCTTGCTATAATAAAATTATCCGCAATGATTCCTATAATTCCTTTATCTTCTTTAACCTTAAATCCTAAGCTCTTTACTTGCTTAATAAATTCCTTAGTCCACATCCTCTACCTCCACTAACTCAAAGTCAGCTAAATCAGTATCATATTTTTCTTTAATCTCTTCAATTTCCTTAAGAGTAAATTTCTGTTTAAGATTTTCGCTAATGACTTTAGATTTTACAAGCAGAAAATTATGGGAAATGTATAAAGTAAAATATAGAGCACTGCCATCGACAGACCTTTGATTCTTATGCTCCAAATAAAACTTCTTCTCTTCCTCCCTATCCTCGATAGGTGTCCTTGCATATTCTATAATTAAATCAAATAACCTAATCTTCCTAGTTTGAGGCAACATACCAAATTCACAGCTTCCTGTATCCACTTTAAAAGGTTCATTTATACATATTTCTGCTAAGAAATTGTCATTAAATTTTAAATCTCTTAAATAAAACCAGCCGTCAGATTCAACGCATTCAAATTCAAGTTCTTCAATTTTTCTTATAAATTCCTTTGTCTTCATCCTTAAGCCTCCATCCTAAGCTTCCTAAGCTCATTAAATTCCCTATTAGCCACATAATTGACTACAAAATCATCATAGCCACCAGAGTCCTTAAGCATAGACTCCACATACTTAAAGCTAGATACCTTAGTCTTTCTCTCATCTCTCAAAATCACCAGAGTATATAAGACCTTCTCCCGGCCATATGCCTTAATAGCCTTGGCTACATCTCCTAAATCATCTACACCTGATTGGTTCTTAACAAAAAGGCAGTAGCAATCTATAACAGCTTTTTCTTTATCAGACATATTAGTATATATATTAGATCTAGTATATATACTGCTGCTATTTATACTTGTATTATTAATACTTGTAATATTATTACTTGTATTATTATCTTTGACCTTTTCGTCAATAGGGTCTTGACTTTTTTGACAATACCCTCTTGATTTTTTTGTCATGGGGGTATTGATTTTTTTATCAATAGGGTCTGGGCACTCTTCGCTTATAGGGGTCTTGATTTTTTCGTCAATAGGGTCTCTTTCAACATTCTTATAGGCCTCTGCCATATATATCTTTCTGCCCTTAACAGTCTTTCCATCTTCGCCATATATAAGCTCAGTAACAATATAATCACACTCTTCTAGGTGACTTATCCACCTAGACACAGTGGCCTTACTAACCTCATATAAATCAGCAAAATAAGCATTACCAGCAGTACAGTAGCCATATTTATTAGAAAGCGCTGTAATCTCTGAGTATAAAATCTTTTCATTAGGCTTAAGCCTCTTATCATACCTAACATCCGCTGGTATTATGCTATAAAAGCTAGGCATCTCTTGCCTTTCGTTCTTCATCTTAATCTCCTGTTAGTTTCTTATTTAATTCAAGCCTTTTCTTCTTAATATCTATAGCTGCATCTAAAAGTTTTAGCTTATCTTCCCTATCTGCTTCATTTATGCTATGATCTAACTTATTTCTTAAAAACTTTAGGCTTTTTATATCTAAGCTATATAAGTTATTAATCCATTCAATTTGCCTGTCACATTTCATCTATAATTCCTTTAAATCTCTTAAATATCTAGTATAATAATAGAGATAAACTCGGGACTAAGCCTTTGCTTAGTCCTTTTTCCTATCTCCAAATACTAACAAAATGCCAGATAATCATAAAAACAAGTAACATCAAGCTTGTTGTCCTATCGTTAGATACATAACTTGCTATAAGCAAAAACATAGACATAATACTTGTAAACGCTTTTTCCATCCTAATATCTTTCTCTTCCTTAATTGCCCACAATGGTAGACCATATTCCTTTACATACTCAATTCTTTCACTACGCTTCATCTGTAACCTCCATATCTTTCTTTAAATCTATTCCTGTATCTTCCTTAAATTTCTCTGCAGAGATCCAATAAGTATGCTTACTTGAAGTCTTAACTGCATATCCCCAAGGCAAAGCTCCCTGCCTTAGTCCACATCTTACAAAATTCTCTGATGTGCCAAGCGCCCTGGCCACATCCTTAACCATAAGCCTCACATCAATCTCCTTTCTAGCTTAAAAACTTATTAACAAAGTAAACTTGACCCTTTCCAGTCACCTTTGTTGTGGTAGTTGTAATACTAGCTCCAGCTCCGTCTATATAGGACCCCTTTTTTATTTCAAAAAGTCCTTGCTCTATATAGGTTTGCTTAGGTTGGTTCTTCCTAACTCCATGCCTACAAAGATATCCCTTATCTCTCATCCACTTAAAAAGCTTATTCTGACCTATAGCCCTGTCAGACTTGCCAGTCCTTATAGCTTCTTGACTAATAAGTTTAGCAAGCTCTCCTACAAGGCAAGATTGCTTACTAGCAGCAACTGTTTCAGCGAATAAAACCTTTGGCTTATCTTCTTCTATCTTGGTCTCTGCTAAAGATAACTTAGCCTCTGCCCTCTTCCATTTATTAGCAATTTCTATAATAGCATCTGGATTAGCAAGGATCTCTTCAGCTTTTTTCTCAGTCATATAAATTCCATCTCTACGAATGGCAGGTAAGACCTCTGAAGTCACCCAGTCGGCAAATCTCTCAGCCTCTGGTTTTCTACTCTGGAAAACTAGTTTGTATAAGTTTGACTCATTTATAAAAGTCATGATAATATTTTGTATTGCATCAGTACCATCTGACTTTTTCCCAGTCACTACCCCTACCTCATTACTAATGACCCCGGGTCTTCTTAATCTTGTTTTTGCTTGACTTGGATTGTTTATCTCTAAAATCCTACAAATATCATATAAACTAAAATATGGTTCATCATCAATAATCGATGTTCTAACTCGCCCAAATTCTTCATTATCAAAAATCTTTAAATCTTTCATCCTCACTCCTTATAAAAACTCCACCAATTTATATATAAAGCCTTGGCAAGCTTTCTAGCATATCTCATAGGCAACTCCCTCTTTCCATTCTCATACCTGCTATAAGTAGCTGGATGGACCCCAAGAAAGTCCGCCATCTCCTTCTGACTCATAAACCAGTCATGCCTAATTTCTTTTAAAATCCAATACTTAGTATCCATAATCTCTAATCCTCATATAACAACCACCAGTCAACACCAAAGTATTTACCAAGTTTCTTTGCATACTTAACAGGTAAATCAAGCTTATTAGTTTCATACAGCTGATAGGTATTCACATGAACTCCAATAATCTCCGCAAACTCCACTTGAGTCTTATAATTCTTATTCCTAAACTCTTTTAACCTACTACATGTAGTATTCTTCATTTTATACTCCCTATATATTGTGTATTTATATTTATAAAGTATAGTTTTAATAAATATTTTAGATCGAGGTGATTAAAATGAATAAAAACGGTATCAACATATCTTTCGACATCAACGAAGCTTATGAACAAACTTTAAAACCAATTGTAAGCAGGGCATCTGATACCCTAATATCAGTCTGGGATATGACTCTTGGAACAATTGATTTCTTGAACGAAAAATCCAAGCTTAAACGTCAATTAAACATTCAAGAATTTAAGCGAGAATTAGAAAATAAAATCAATTCTATACCACAAGAAAATTTTATCGAACCAGAAATATCTAAAATTGGCCCACCACTTGAAGCATCAAAATATTACTTTGAAGAAGAGGAGATACGCAACATGTTTGCAAATCTTATAGCTTCATCTATGGATGTAACAAAAGTTAATGACGTATACCCATCATTTTCAGAGATTATTAAGCAAATGAGCAAATTAGATGCTGAAAATCTTAAATTAATATATACTGATCAGCCAAACTCCAATCTTATTTGCAAAATTAATCTTTATAGAAGTAACGGTGGTTTCGTAACACCTTTTACAAATCTATTTATTGCAAATGAAAAAACTCAAGATTTTAATGCAATTTCTGCGTCATTATCCAACTTAGCTAGATTAGGATTAATTACAATGGATTACTCAACTTATGACTTCGACACTTCCAAATATGACATTTTTAAAAAATCTCCACCTTATTTAAAATCTCTCGAATTTTGTAACTCATTCAATCAAGATGCTGAAAAAACTAAACAAAATTTAACTTCCGAAGAGGAAATAGATAAAGTTATTACATTTAAAAATCCAGAGTTAAATAAAGGATTAGTAAAAGTAAGTCCCTTTGGTGTAAAATTCTGTGAAGTTTGCTTGTAATCATTTTTTATTTTTAAGGACTTCATAAACTATTTTATTAACTTCATCTAATTGATTTTTGAAGTCCTTATCTTGCTCTTCTAATAAATTAGAAATTTTTATTTCAAGTATCTCTAGATGCAACCTAATTGCTGCATATGAAATCAATGCCGAAACACCAGCTGAAATAAAGGTAATTAAAACGAGATTTTCCATCACCCCATAATCTCTCCTTTCTGTCTTTACTTGACCCAACCTCCCCAAAAACCTGTATAATAAAACCAAGAAAGGAGGTAGAAAAATGTCAGATAAAATTAATATTGATTTAACTTACGTATTCAGACGATCAGTAATGAAATTAGCCAATACTTATAAGCCTAATTTTGAAAATAATATAAAATCATTTGCAAACGAACAAGAAATGATTGAAAACTATTCTTCGCTTATATGTAAAGACTTTTCTGACCAGCTAAAACCTATATTAATAGAAGAATTTAATCAGGCTTTTTTTGAATCTCTTGAACCTGACAATTAAATTCCTTACCATAGAGCCTAATGCTAATATCTTTAGACTCTTTTTTATTGCCTTTATTCCTGCTTTGCTGTTTTGCACATTTACAATCAGAGTTTTTATTCTCCATAATCTCTCCTTCCTTTCTTTAGTTGACCCAACCTCCCTAAAATCCTGTATAATATAACCAAGAAAGGAGGTTAAATATGGACAAAAAATCTAACGAATCATTTACATCAACAAATATACAAACATACATCTTTGAAGTAATCAAAGTCGCTATTGAAAATGATTACATCCATAAGGGATCTAGCCCTACTGAAACAGCTCAAAATATATCAGAATTTGCTAGAACCTTAAAAAGAGAATTAACAAATCCTACAGACATTCAGGATTAGTTATAACTACATGAGAAAGAGTACAAGTAACGTTGTGCTCTTTTTCTAACTCTTCAACAAACTCTAATTCTTTAATTAATATCTCTACACTAGGCACCGTTAAGGTATCTATATAAATTTCTTTATTATCCATAATCTCTCCTTTCTTTCTATAAAATAATGTATAATATCAATAGGAGGACACCATGACAATCACAAAATCCAACATTGAAATAATATCACTAGCAGTATCAATAATTGCCCTGCTTCTATCCGTATATTCATTAATCAAATCAAATAAAATAAATAGATTTGATTTATTATTAGTTGACATTCACTCTGAACCTTACGAAGACTTGACAAAAATCAACTTTGCTTTAATTAATAATTCAGTAAGGTCTTTGCCCATACTACATATCACCTTTTCTAATTCAGATGTTGTATATATTCCTGTAACTCCAGCTAGATTTATAAATCAAAGATCTATAAATTCAAATAACTTATTAGACCTCTTGATAGAAGATAATAATAAACTTTATAATAGTTTCAACCAGCCATCAGAAACACATAATATAATAATGGCTCCTAATGAAAAATTATATCTAAGCTACTACTTCAAAAATCCTCCAAAAAAACTATCTGTAACAATTATTACAACTGAATATATCAGAAGATTCTCTAAATCAAAAACATTCAGAATCCCAACAATGGAGCAATCTATACAAGATAATAGAATTCATAATTAAATGAATAACCAAAACTCCTAAAATTAATAAATCCATTAGTCCTCCTTTCTTTGCTTGACCCAACCTCCCCAAAATCCTGTATAATAAAACTAAGAAAGGGGGTGAAAATATGTCTGAAAACAACTGTGATAATACAACCGAATATCTAACAAGGCTAATGTTAGAATCTAAAAACTTATCAAATGAAACTCCAGAATCATTAGTAAAACTTTATAAAGAGACTTACAACCAAATCAAAAAATCTCTAAAATCTTATAATGATGTCAACAAAGATAATCAAAAAATAAGATACTAACAATTCCAATCAATGATAATTTTCTTAGGCTTGCAATGAATGTTGTAAGCCTTAGAAAGAATCCTAAATGCTCTAAGAGTCTCGCTAAACTCTTGCATATTTCCTACAACTATCTTATCTATAATCAAATCTTGCCTATATGAATCTTCTGAAAAATCTACACCCTTAAAAATCTCATCTTGAAAGTCGCCCAAATCCTTCCTATATTCAGGAATTATCTTTTTCTGTAAATTAATTAATACTTGCTTGGCTTCCTCAACTTTAAGTCGATTTAAGCTTACAATAGCTAATTCTAAAATCTCAGCTATTTTTTCACTATCATAAATTTCTTTATTATCCATTAGTCCCCTCCTTTCTTTCTTTGCTTAATTTAATAGAATTAAATTCTAGTTTTCGGGTAAAAAATTTATATTATCTATGCTTATATTATAAACTTTAGATATTTTATCCATATTTATAGCGCTAATTAGCCATGGTTCTCTTTCCCATCTAATCATTGTATCCTTTGATATTCCTAGTTTTTCACAAGCTTCTAATATTGTTAACCCTGCATTTACTCTAGCAGCTTTTAAACTTATTTTAAATTCCATTAGAACTTCCTTTCTCATTTACTAAGTCCATTATAATAGAATTTAATTCTATTGTCAATAGTTTGTAGCATTTATTTCTATTTTCTTATACTTTTAGTTGACAATTATAGAAAAATATTCTATTATAGATGTATAGGAAGGACCTGATATGAATAAAATAGATGACTACAAAATAAGAAAAAATATTAGTACAAATTTAAAATACTATATGGAAACACATAACATCAATAACAAAGAGCTATCTAATATATTAGGTGTATCAGAAAGTACGGTTGGTAAGTGGCTACTTATGAAATCTACACCTAGAATGGGTGTTATTGAAAAAATGGCTAACTATTTTCAAATAAAAAAATCAGACTTATTAGAAAACAAATCAAAAAACAATACAGAATCAAAGGAAAATGACAGCCAAGAAACTCTTAATACACCAGAAGAACTTAAAATTCTAGATCCATACAGAAAATTAAACGCAGAAGGCAAAGAAAAAGCCGTCTCCTACACCTGGGACCTAGTAGACTCTAATAAGTATATATACCCAACCAGACAAGAGATGATAACCTACTTAAGTGATAGTGATGTGGAAGTGGCAGCAATGAAAGGCTATGCAGACATCCGAACCATGACAGATGATGAGCTAAAAACCCTATACACCACCTTCAAGGAAGAGGATAAATGACAAAAATAGATATAGCAAACCTAGTCAAAACTCTTACCCAAAAAGTCGGCTCATCAAGACTAGAAGACATCATCTCCTACCTAGACATAAAAGTAAAACCAATAAACGGAAGAACTTGCTATGCCAAATACAATGACAATAAATATATATTCTTAGACACAAACTTAAACGAAGAACTAAGAGACTTTGCCCTTGCCCATGAACTAGGCCATGCCCTACTCCATGACAGCGAACTAGGTCAAAACTTTCTAATAAGAATTAAAAATCAAAGAATAGAAAACGAAGCCAACTACTTTGCATATAAACTCTTAGGTCTAGAAATAGACCCAACCTACGACTACACAATAAGCCAATACGCAAATCTCTTGGCAGTAAGTGAAGATACAATTAAATTTATAATGGATTAAAGAAAGGAGTAAATATGAAAAAACATTCCTTGTTATGGTGGATATTTGTTGGTTGGTGGTATTATCTTGGTTTCTGGTGGTGGATTACCCCTATTAAATTTCCAGCAACAAAGTTAATAGAAAAATATAAAGAAAAACCTTTCAATTCAGATATTGGTACTGAACAAAACAAAAATAGTAATGCCGCCTACTATAAAAGAGATACCTCTAACAGGAAAAATAACTATTATTATACTGATAGAAATTTGAAAAATTACATTGTAATAGATACAGAAACTACAGGATTATCTCACTATAGCAATGAAATAATAGAAATTGCTGCAATTAGAATTGAGAACGGAAAAATAATCGATCAATTTCAAACATTAGTAAAGCCACATAATGTAATCAGTCCAAGCATAACAAAGATAACTGGTATTACTAATGAGATGGTAAAAAACTCTCCAGATATTCTAGATGTATTACCTGACTTTTTTGAATTTATAGGAGATTCACCATTAGTTGGTCATAATATAACCTTTGATCTCAGATTTCTAAACTCTTATCTGGAAGAGAACCTAACAAACTTATTAGCTGATACAATGTTAATAGCAAGGAAAAAATTACCAAACCTAGATAACCATAAATTAGAAACAATAGTCAGATACCTTAATATTACTGACCATCAAGACCATAGAGCTTTATCTGACTGTAATATTACAAATAATGTATATGAACTATTAGCAAAATTATAAGAGGACTTATCATGAAAAAACTAGTATCAACCGCACTTGCACTTATTCTTTCAACAAGCCTACTAACTGCTTGCAAAAAAGATGACCAGCAACCTGTTTCATCAACAGAAGAACTACTAAAAAGAGTTGGAGTCTTAGAAGAAGAAAATAAGAAACTAAAAGAGCAAATAAAGACTCTAGAAGAACAGACTGGACAAACTGCCCAAGTAGAAGACTCAAACTCAGATGAATCTGCCACCCAATCTTCCGACACAAATAAAGGGTCTAAATCTAAAGAACTAAGCAACTTAGAAAATGCAAATATCGGAGATGTAATCAAAGATCAAATGATGGACTTAAAAGTGGTCAAGATAGCTAAAGCTAATAATAAGGTCTACACTCTAGGTCCTATCAAGCTTACAGTCCAAGGCGCCTTAGTTGGAAAAATAATACCAAAGAATGAAGGCGCAAAGTCTTATTTAAAAACCGAGAATTCTAAAGATGTCATTATGTTCTACTACACAGTTGAAAACACAGTCGATGATAAAATCAATTTTCATCCTGGACAAGCACAGGTAACTACAGACACCAAAGAACAATTAGAACCAGATATGTTTTTCGGCCAAGAGGGCGGTGGAGAAATGCTAGGTAAGGTTCAAAAACAAGGATTCAACACCTATTATCCTAACTCAGGAATAGACAATATAAAAGAATTGAACTTCCATATATCTAGCCCTTTTGATGATAACTTACAAAATTTTGGCGATAATTTAAAAATCACTATTAAATTTAATGATAAAGGCGAACTAGAAAGTATTCAATAAATTTAAAACAAAATAAAAACACCCCTCAGTAACTGAGAGGTGAATTTACAAGCTGGATGTGATATCCAACCCTGAACAAGTTTATTATATCACATCCGAGAAAGGATGTACAGATGAGATTGCCAAATGGCTACGGATCAGTCTATAAACTATCCGGTAAAAGAAGAAAGCCATGGGTAGCTAGAAAAACAATAGGATGGGACTTTGATATTGACAAAAAGACCGCTCATCCTATTTATCATTTTATAGGCTACTATAAATCAAGAGAAGATGCCCTAGATGCCCTGTCCCTATACAATAGGGACCCTTATTCCCTATCCACAGACCCAAATGAACTAAGCCTAGAAGACTTATATGATAGATGGTCTCTTGAAAAATATGAGAAAACCTCAGAATCAAATATTATAGGCCTAAAAGCAGCCTGGAAAGTCCTAGAACCTATCAAAGATATGAAAATCTCTGATATAAAACTAGACCACTTTCAAATAGCAATGAATAAATCAGGCAAATATACACCTACCCTTAGAAAGGTAAAATCTCTCCTAGGCATGATGTATAAATACGCTGTAGGTCATGAAATCTTACCAAAATTTAAGCAAGATATAATAGCTTCCATAGATGTCAATTCTGCAGGTAACCCAAATATCACTCCAAGGACAGTCTTCACTGATTCTGAAATAGAAACTCTCTGGAATAGCAAAAACATTCCATACTTAGATACTATCTTAATACTCCTATATTCAAGTATGAGGATAAGTGAGCTACTAGACCTAAAAACAGAGGAAGTCCATCTCAAAGAAGGCTACTTTGATATCACCAAGGCTAAAACTGCAGCAGGTATTCGTAAAATACCAATAGCAAAGAAAATATACCCTCTAGTAGAAAAATACTACAACCAGGGAAATAAGTACCTAATAACAATGGACAATAAGCATATCTACTATAAAAAATATAGGGACAATTTCTGGGACCCTTTAATGGATAAGCTAGACTTAAACCACCTACCCCACGACACCAGGCATACTTTTGTATCCATGCTAACAGAAAAAGAAGTAGACCCAAGAACAATAAATCAAATCATAGGCCATGGTGGCAAAAATCTAGCAGAAAAAACCTATACCCACTTGGATATAGAAAACATGAGAAAAGCGATTGACCTGCTATGACCTACAAAAACAAATACAGAAATAAACATTATGATAGAGTAGAAATTGCTGTGCCAAAAGGCAAAAAAGAAATGATAAAAGCCATGGCAGCAAGCAGAAAACTTTCTATAAGCTCCTATGTATTAGATCTAATAGAAAAAGACCAAACAAACTTCTTTGACTCCATGGAAATAGCAGTCAAATATAGAAATCAAATCGACAGAATAAAAGGAACAAACACCACAGGCTATGACATCTACTTCAAAGATGGCCACCAAAAACATTGTAAAAATAAAAAGCAAACAAGGGATTACATAATCAGCTACTTAAGAGATAAGTAATCTCTTTTTTAATATAAATAAAAATCTTCCGGAAGATATGTCTTAATAAAAAAATACATCTTCCGGAAGATTTCACAATTTTTTAATTTTCTTTGTTACTAGTGTGTTACTAATGAGTAAAATTTTGCTAGTTTTCATAAAACTTTCAAATAAAGAAAAACTGCAAGAATAGCACATTCCTGCAGTTTGTTGTATCTCGTGTAATTATCTCTTTGAGAATTGTGAAGATTTTCTCGCCTTTTTGAGACCTGGTTTTTTTCTTTCCTTTTTACGTGAATCACGTGTTAGGAAGCCAGCTCTCTTTAGGGCTATTCTTAGGTCAGGGTTTGCTATGATTAGCGCTCTTGCGATTGCGTGTCTAATAGCTCCTGCTTGACCATTGAAGCCACCGCCGTTTACATTAACTCTGATGTCAAAGCTTGTAAGATTTTCTGTTAATGTTAGTGGGCTTCTTGCTATAATTTTAAGAGATTCAAAATCAAAATATTGATCTAAATCTTTTCCGTTTACTATTATATTTCCAGATCCTGGTACCATTGTTACTCTTGCAACAGAGGTTTTTCTTCTACCAGTTGATTGTATAATGTTATCTGCCATATTTTACTCCTTACTTAAGATCTAAAGCTTCTGGGAATTGTGCTTCATGACCATGGTCAGGGCCAGCGTAAACTCTTAGTTTTTTTGCCATAGCACGACCAAGTTTGTTGTGTGGAAGCATTCCTACAATTGCATTTTCTACAATTCTTTCTGGGAACTTAGCTTTCATGTCTTTAAACTTAGTAATTTTAAGACCACCTGTGTATCCAGAATATCTCTTGTATTCTTTTTGATCTTCTTTGTTTCCTGTAAGCACTACCTTGTCAGCATTAACAACTATTACATAGTCTCCTGTGTCAAAGTGTGGAGTAAAGGTTGGTTTGTTCTTTCCTCTTAGTATTGCTGCAACTTGGCTAGCTAGTCTACCTAGAACCATGCCTTCTGCATCAACAACATACCATTTTCTTTCGATGTTTGATGGAGTCGCAGTCCATGTCTTTTGATGTTTCATCTCATCCTCCTATAATTTTTTCGGCTACTATATTTAGACACCGCACTAGTAGCTTGCGGCTGTACTCGTCCTGGCACTTATCTATCGCTCCCAGGATATGCGATTCGTCTCGATTCCTTATGAAGGTCTGAGTCGACTGATATATAATACCAGCTTTTAGAGCTTTTGTCAATATTTTCTATTTTCTCTTTGCAAGTTTTTTATAAGTATAAGGAGAAAATAGTAAAAGCATAGGATAAAGCTCTAGCCTTCCAAAGAGCATGGCAAAGGTTAGGGTAAATTTAGATGTTGGTGCCATGGCTGCAAAGGAAGATACGGGACCAAAATCTTTTAAGCCTGGTCCTACGTTATTAAAGGTTGTAGCAACAGCTGCGAAGGCTGCTTCGAAATTTTCTACGTCCCTACTAACTATTACCATAAAGAGGATAAAGAGCAAGATATATGAAACCAAATACTTGTTTACTGCTTCTTCTAATTCCTCATCCATCTTTTTGCCGTCAAGTTTTGTGATAGTTACTCTTCTTGGATTGATAACTTTTTTTATGTGGTTGATGGTTGCTTTAAATAAGATTAAAAATCTTGAAACCTTAAAGCCACCCGCAGTAGAGCCTGCAGATGCACCTATAAACATTAACAAGATTAAAATGTTTCTTGAAAACATCGGCCAAGCACCATAGTCCGCAGATACATAACCTGTTGTTGTCATTATTGATGAGACGGTAAATAGGGATTGAATGCCAGTGTAGGCTAGATCATCATAATAGCCTCTGATATTAAAGAAGATCAAACCAGTAGCGATGGCGATTATTCCCAAGTACCAATAAAGTTCTTCTGACTTAAAGCCCTCTCTTGCAGACCTAATTAGGGCGTAATAATAGAGGTTAAAGTTCACCCCAAATAAAATCATGGCAACAGAAAGTACTAATTCAATATATCTTGAGTCATAATAGCCTACTGATAGACCCTTATTGGCAAAGCCTCCAGTACCCGCTGCACCCATAGCATAAATTATTGCATCAAATAGGTTCATTCCTCCAAACATTAAAAATATAACTGTAATGAGGGTCATTACCAAATAAATTATGTATAAGACTCTGGCAGTCTTACCAAGCTTTGGTGTAAGTTTGCCAAAAGATGGTCCTGGCATTTCTGCTTGAAGGAGGTTTGACGATTCTTTATTTGATTTTGGCAAAATCGCTAGGGTGAATACCAAAATCCCCATACCTCCGATAAGGTGAGATAGGGACCTCCACATAATAATTGAATGAGGCAATAATTCCACATCATTTGCTACAGATGCCCCACAAGTTGTAAAACCACTTGCCATCTCAAAAAAAGCATCTAGGAAGGTGTGATAATTTGTCGGTGTAAGGTAGAGGGGAATGGCTCCGATTATAGAGAAAATCACCCAACATGCCGCTGTAGTAAAAAGAGCTTCTCTGGTGTAGATATGACCTTGTTCGTCGCCTATTTTTACAAGTAGGCTTCCACCTAGACCAGAAATTAATATCGGCAAAATAAAGTATAACTTATCCTTAAATCCTTCTTGGTAGATAAAGGCAACCAAGAGTGGGACCAACATTAATAGTGCCAAGACTTGGAGGAGCCTGCCCAAAAGATAATTTATCGTCTTAATATTCATACTTACTCCAATATATCGTCTAAAACCTTAAAGCTGTGGTTGGTTGTCGCAACAAGAACCGAGTCACCAAGATTAATCTTTGATGACCCATTTGGGATTTCTATTTCAACCTGACCATGGTCAATTGCCAAAACCAAACTATCGTCTCTAATACTTAAATCTTTTAGAGGTCTGTTTAGTATTCTAGAATGGTCGATGGCTTTAAATTCTATCACCTCAACTTCACCTTCCTCTAGCCTATATAGGGATGAAATTGACTTGCCTCTAGCGTTTACCTTGCTTCTTACCAACCTATTGATCACATCACTTGCTGCCATCTTTGGTGCAAAAGTTGTATCATTGTCTAGGATTCCAGTCATTTTTAATAGCTTAGTCCTATTAACCTTGGCAATTACCTTTTCAAGTCCTGATTTTTGGGCAAGAAGGGATATCAAAATATTTTCTTCATCTATACCTGTTAGGGCAAGAAGGGCATCAAAATGATTTAACCTTAATTCTTCTAGGACTTCGGGACTGGTACCATCAGCATTTATTACTACAGCTGCTTCGTGCATCTCGCTGATATCTTCTGCTTTTTTTCTATCAATTTCTACAACAGTCACCTTAAAGCCTCTGTCGACCAAAAGACCAACAAGGTACTTAGAAATATTTCCAGCTCCTATTACCAAGATGTTTTCTATGTCGTAGGCACCCTTTTGTTCGTGCCTATAAAAACTATCCACAGCTTCCTTTGCACCTATTACATAAATCTTGTCCCCAGCTTTTAGGATATCATCACCGTGGGGAATATTAACATCTCCATCAGAATTTATGATACCGATTAGGGTGTGATAATTTTCTGAATAGGTTCTTAAATCTGAAAGCTTTCTACCATCAAGGTCTGAGCCTTCATCTATTACAAGCTCCATCATTATAGCCCTATCCTTAAAGAAAGATTCTACGTTGAGGGCATGAGAATATTTAAGGCTCCTTTGTAGGTCCTTGGCTGCTATGTATTCTGGGTTCACAATGGACATGGCATCGGTGACTTCACCTATAAATCTCCTGTGCTTAACATAGCGTGGTTCCCTTAGCCTTATAATAATGTTTTTGGCTCCTAGATTTTTGGCGAAAGTCGATGCGATTAGGTTTACATCATCAGACTGGCTTATTGCTATAAAGAGGTCACAATCCTTTGCTCCTGCCTCAACTAGGGCCTCCACATCTCTGCCATCACCCACTAAACCCATTACATCATTGGTCGCTAAAAGCTCTTCTAAAACTTCCTTATTTCTGTCAATTACAACTATATCGTGCCCCTCGTTGGAGAGGTCTTTTGTCACAAAAGAGCCGACTTTGCCGGCTCCTAAAATAATTATTTTCATCAAAGCTCCTTAGGAAATTCAAAGATCTTACTAATACCTTACCTCATTTACAGATTTTCCCATATTTATTTCTTTAGATAATCGTAAGCGTAGCGAGCCAAAAGTTCTGCACCATATTTCATAGCTCTTTCATCTGGGTTAAAGTCTGTGGCGTGGTTTTGTGGGTAGGTCGCCTTGTTTTCTGGGTCCCTGCCACCTATAAACATATAAGTGCCCTTGATTCCTGGCACATCCTTATAACCTGATAAGTAAAAACCAAAGTCCTCAGACCCAGCGAGTTTTAGGTCAGTTGAAACATTTTCTTCACCAAAAATTTCTCTTGCTATTTTTACTGAAAGGTCAGTTGATTTTTCTTCGTTGATTACAGCACCTGCTCCCATGTGGTAATCAAAGTCCGCCTCTCCTCCGTAAATCTCTGCAGAAAGTTTGGCCACTTTTTCAAGTTCCTTCACCATAAAATCTACTGATTCATTTGAAAAAGACCTGAAAGATCCATCAAGTCTTATATCAGCTGCAACTGCGTTTGATGCAGATCCACCTTCTACAACTCCCAAGTTAAGCACAACTGGATGAAAGACATTGTCAATTTTTCTAGCCTGGATAGCGTAGGCTACGTTTATAAAGTTTGCAAGCATAAGCATGGCATCATTGCCTTGGTAAGGAGTGGATGAATGGGCAGACGTACCCTTAAATTTCACTGTGAAAAAGGTATTGTTTGCCATGACTTCCCCGTAGCCAGTAGCAGCTTTGCCTAAATCCCAGGCAGTGTGGATGTGGATAGCAAAACCTGTATCTACATCCTTTGTATAACCCCCACTAACAACAGCCCTTCCACCTTCGCCAGTTTCTTCACCAGGTTGGAAAATTATTCTCACCCTGCCATTTAGGTCATCTTTCACCTTCAAAAGTGCCTTTGTTGCGTTTAAAAGCATGGCTGCATGGATATCGTGACCACAAGCGTGGCTTAAACCTTCCACTTGGCTTTTAAAATCAAAGTCGTTTGTTTCTTTGATTGGAAGTGCATCTATATCTGCCCTTAAAAGTACAGTCTTGCCCTTACTTTCTGGATTTATTTCAACCATAAGACCTGTCGGGTCGATTTCTACAGGATCAAAACCCATAGCCTCAAGTTCTTTTTTTATAAAAGCTGTGGTTTTCACTTCCTTCATAGATAGCTCAGGATTTTCGTGCATATATCTCCTATCTGCTATCATTTTTTCTTCATTGGCTAATATTGATTTTTTTATAGTATCTGTCATAAATTTTCCTTTCTAATTATCGTATTATATATACCCAAAACAAAAAGACTTAGTCTATAATAAATCGCTCTTATCTATAAAAGCGCTTTAAAACTAAGTCCTTTTTCCTATTCTGCTTGTGGAGCAATCTTTAAATCCAAATACAAATCATTGTATAAAATAGTTGTTTCCTTGCCCAAATCTTTAAAAACTGTTAATTTGTCAATAATATCATCATCAGGATAAAGAGTCTTATCTATCCTTGGATTAGGTTTTACTAATTTCATTGCTTTTTTATTTGGAGTTGCATAATGTATATAGTCTGCGTTTTTAGCTGCAACTTCAGGTCTTAAAAGATAAGAAATTAGGGCATAAGCTCCTTCTTTGTTTTTGCTAGTTTTTGGAATAACCATGGTATCAAACCAAATATTTGACCCTTCTTTAGGGATAATATAGGCAAGCTTATCGTTTAAGGCCTCTGCCTTGGCAGCTTCGCCAGAAAAAGTTATTCCTATGTCAGCTTCGCCCTGGGCCACATACATCCTTATTTCATCAGCAAGGATAGCCTTAACATTTGCCATAAAAGGCACCAGGTCGTTCTTAACCTTCCTTAAGATTTTTTCATCCTTTTCATTTATATCATAACCATTTTTTAACAAACCAATGCCAAGGGTTTCTCTCGCCCCATCAAAGGAAAGAATCTCTCCCTTAAACTTAGGATCCCAAAGCTTAGCCCATGAATCCAAATCTTTTGCTCCATACTTTTCGGTATTGTAAATTATTCCAAAAGTCCCCCAAAAATATGGTACTGAATATTCATTGCCCGGGTCATAAATCTGGTCTAGAAATCTCTCATCAATATTATCAAGCCCCTTGATTTTAGAATGGTCAAGCTTTTCCAAAAGCCCTTTTTGCTTCATCATCTCAACTGTATATTCTGAAGGAAAGGCGAGGTCATAATGGGTCTTGCCCTGCTCGATTTTGGCCATCATGGCCTCATTGGAGTCGAAGGTTTCGTAGACTATCCTATAGCCTGTTTCCTTTTCAAAATCTCTAAGGATTTGTGGATCAACATAGTCTCCCCAATTGTAAAAGTATATATCCTTATCACTTGAACCTGTAGAGCTCGCATTTAATCTATCTTTACAAAAAACTAGGAGAAGGGTTAGGCCTAAAATTCCTAAAATAAATTTATAAACCTTGTTCATATTTCTTTGTCTCCCTTCTTTCGATTATATAATAGATAATTACCATAACTAAGGAAATAGCAAAAATTATTGCTGATAGGGCGTTAATTTCAAGAGAAATTCCACTCCTAACCCTAGAATAAATTTCTATGGAAAGGGTCGAAAAACCTGACCCGGTCACGAAAAATGTAACAGCAAAATCGTCAAGCGAATAAGTAAGGGCCATAAAAAATCCTGCAAAAATCCCACTTGCTATATTTGGCAAGATTATCTTATTTAAAATCATCATATCACTAGCGCCCAAGTCTTCGGCAGCCCTTATCATATCCTCATTTAGAGCATAAAGCCTTGGCAAAACCATAAGGACAACTATAGGAATTGAAAAAGCAATGTGAGCAAGAATGACCGAGAAAAATCCCATAGGAATTTTCAATAAAATACTAAACAAAATCAAGAAGCTAGCACCCATCATGATGTCTGGAAGAACCATCAAAACTGAATTTAGACTTAGAAGCTGTTTTTTGATTTTTTTATTTTTTGTATAGTATATAGAAATCGCTCCTAAAGTTCCAACAATACTTGCAATTAGAGATGACAAGAGGGCTAAGATTAGGGTATTCAAAACAATATTTAACAACCTCTTGTCAGAAAAAACTGCTTGGTAATGTTCAAGGGTAAATGATTCAAAAGAATTCATATTCCCACCACTATTGAAGGAATAAAAAATTAAATATGCCAGAGGAAGGTACATAATGATAAAAACAAAAATCAAAAATAATTTAGATAATTTGTTTGATTTATTTTCCATTTACTTCCCCCTTCTTGTTCAAAAGCGAAATCACTGCAAACATAATCCCGATTAGGATAAGGCCTATGGTTGAACCCATGCCCCAGTTTTGAGTCACAAGATAGTGCTGCTCAACAGCTGTGCCTAGGGTGATTATCTTGTTGCCTCCAATTATCCTTGTAATCAAAAACAAGGACAAGGAAGGGATGAAAACTGCCTGAAATCCAGCTATAACTCCGTCCATTGAAAGGGGTAGGATAATCTTCCTAAAAGTTTGAAGCTTGCTTGCTCCTAAGTCTTCGCTTGCAATTATATACTCCCTAGGAATAGTATCAATCGATCTAAAGATAGGCAAAATCATAAAAGGAAGCTCTACATAAGAAGCTACTAGGATAAAGGCTGGATTTGTAAATAAAAATCCTTGGCTTGCAAGGCCCAAAAGACCCACTATGGTTCCATTTTTATTAAAAAGTCCTATAAAGGCGTAGGCTTTAAGAACGAGGTTTATCCAAGTTGGCAAAATTACCAAAAGCAAAATCAAATCCTTGTGCTTGGACTTAGTCAAAAAATATGAAAATGGATAGGCCCACAAAAGTGTAAAGGATGTAATTAAAAAGGCAGTCAAAAATGAATTTAGGGTCATGATTATATAGTTTTTGTTGGAAAAATAAGCTATATAATTATCAAAGGTAAAGTTACCATAAATATCAAAAAATGACTGGTAAAGCAAAAGCAGAATTGGAGCTATTATGAAAACCAAAATCCAAATGTAATATATAAAGGTTAATTTTTGGTATTTTTTAGTCATCACTTTCTCCAGTAGCGTACTTTTCGATTCTCTTATCGAAAGCCTCTTCGGTTTCGTTATAACGCATAACGTGGATATTTTCGGCATCTATCTTAATTCCGATGTCATCGCCTTCTTCAAAACGTCTAGTTGTATGGATTTTCCAAGAAAACTCCATCTTATCAATGGCAATTAATTCATTAAAGACACCACGGAAAAGAATATTGTCAATGTTTACAACTATGTCTGCCTGATCAAGCGGAACAACTTCAATATCTTCAGGTCTAATTACAACTTCTACCCTCTCACCCTTGGCAATACCAGCATCAGAACAATCAAAAACCTTGCCAGCAAATTCTACCTTATAGTCATCAACCATCCTTGCCTTTAGGATATTAGATTCACCAATAAATTCTGCAACATAACGGTTGATTGGCTCGTCATATATATCTTTTGGAGGACCTTGCTGGACAATTTTTCCCTTATCCATGACAAAAATATGGTCAGATAGGGCTAGGGCCTCTTCCTGGTCGTGAGTTACAAAAACAAAGGTGATTCCAAGTTCCCACTGGATATCACTTAGCAAAACTTGCATAGACTTTCTTAATTTCATGTCGAGAGCAGAAAGAGGTTCATCAAGCAAAAGTACATCCGGTTTATTTACAATCGCACGAGCAATCGCCACCCTCTGCTTTTGTCCACCAGACATCTGGCTTACCTCACGTCTTTCAAAACCAGCAAGGTTTACCATTTCAAGGGCCTTCTCCACCTCTTTTTTGATTATAGCCTTGTCAATTTTTTTAATTTCCAAGCCAAAAGCTACATTGTCGTAAACATTCATATGGGGAAAGAGCGAATAATTTTGAAAAACTGTATTAACAGTTCTCTTGCTCGCAGGCACATCACCAACATTTTTTCCATTTATGTAAACAGAACCCTTACTAGGTTCCAAAAATCCAGCTATTAAATTTAAAATTGTAGTCTTGCCACATCCAGAAGGACCCAAAAGAGTATAAAACTTTCCCTTTTCAAGCTCCAAGTCAACGGATTTTAAAACTTCCTCGTCTCCAAAAAACTTTGAAACTCCATCAAGAACTACAGAATATTTCTCATAATTTTTATCCATACAACACCCCCCAACATTTTCTCATTATAAAAAGTATACCTCTTTTTCAAAAAATTTATTATATAATTTGTAAAGCTTTATTAGATTATAAATTTTTCGCTAATAATAGGCAAAAAAATACTGGTCACTTGGACCAGCAAATTTATGCTTGGATTTCATATCTATCATCTAAATATGCATCGGATAATCTCGCCATTAGGATAATAGTTGTAATTACCATTATAACTGCAAAGACTAAAATATAGAAACTAAGCAATCCCCATACAAGAAATTCATCCTTTATTAAAAATACGGATGCTATTAGACCTAAAAATATTATAAGTGGTATGCCCACCCATTTTAAACCTAAGATTAGGGTCTTTTTAAAAAGTTTCTTGCCTTGGCTAAAAATCTTTCCTATAATTGTCATAACTCCATCTTCACTATCATAATGATCGGCTAGATAAAAGTTTGAGTAGGCAAAAAATATAGCAAGAACTAAAAATATTATGGCGCACACTATAGGAAGGATTATCGTACCAATAGCAAAAACAGACTTATTGCTTGGACTTGCTACAGCTGAAAATACACCGACTGCCCCACTTGCTGAAAAAGCGTATTGGGCAATAGCTTGCGCTATAGAAATTAAAAATCCTACTGTAAGGACCTTTCCATTTAAATAATTTACCTGGTTTAGGTAGTCTCCTACTGAACCCATCCTATTTCTAATAAGACCACTTGATAAAGAGAAAACAAATACAAAGGAAATTATTCCTGTAAGTAAATCTCCTAATATATCTACGATGAAATTATCTCCACCAATAGCAGATATTAGCTTAATCAAAAGGTAATTTGTAAGCCCACCTATAATCATTATCCAAAGTATAGACGAAAATCTATATTCTCTTTTCATAAAATTCTCCATTGTTAATTTTTTTCATTTATATTAATTTACCACAATTTATAAAATTTTACCATATTAATCTATAATTGGGTATTAATTTACTGAGGTGATATAATGATTAAAATAAATAAAGATAAATCCAGAGCTGAAGCGATTGAAAATGATAAAATAATCGGTCTTTGCGAATACAAAATTAATGACGGGGTAATTGACATCTACCACACAGAAGTCGATAGGGCCTATGGTGGCAGGGGAATCGCAAAGAAGCTCCTAGATGAAGTGGTAAATTTGGCTAGGAATGAGAACAAGAAAATTTTTCCAACCTGTTCGTACGTAGCAAAAAAATTTGACGAAGATAGAAAATATGAGGATGTTGACGCCAGATAAAATCTCGACCCAATTTTCGGGTCTTTTTCCTTGTTAAAATTCTCCCCTTTCTAGCTTTAAAGATTTTTAGGTGGTATTATAAGGGTAGTTAACAAGGGAGGTGAAGAATGGAAAATTCTAATAAAAATTGGCTCAGAAAACCAGGAATCTTATCTGTTTCCATCATTTTGGCTGTAAATGCAATCATAAGTGGTGGTCTTATTTTTATTAAGGATGAACTCGGCATTTCCCTTGCCCAAGCAGAATTTTTGGTAAGCCTTCCATCAATTACCACCATCATCGCAATCCTTTTAAGTGAACCGATTAGCCAAAGGATTGGCATTAAAAAATGTGTGAGCCTGGGGCTTTTTTTAGTTGGATCTTCTGCCTTTCTGCCCCTCCTTTCAAGGACCTACCTAAGTATTTTTATTTCTAGACTCATACTAGGCTTTGGGGTAGGACTTTACAATGGTCACGCAGCCAGCCTTATAAATATTTTTTACAAAGGTGATGAGGCGGCAAGTCTCCACGGAATTAGGAATTCTTGTGAGTACATAGGATTAATGTTGCTCTTATTTATAGCTGGACTCATCCTAAAAATATCCTGGCACTACGTTTTTCTAACCTATACCATAGCCTTTTTGATTTTGATATTTTTTAACCTCACAGTTGAAGATGTTGTCCATCCCAAAACCCTAGCTGAGGAAAAATTTAAAATCACCCTCCAAACCATCTTTTTTATGGTCTTTGCAGGGGTGACTTTGATGGATACCACAGCTGTCACAATCAGGTTTTCAACCATAGCCACACAAGGCCTGGGTCCTAACGCCAACATCAATATGCTAACCATGGTTATACCAATATTTGGCATGACAACAGGGTTTTTCTTTGGCAAGATAAATAGGAAATTAAGGTCAAAAACCATTTTACTTGGCCTTCTCATCTATATATTTAAAAATATTATCCTAAGCGTTTTTGGGCAAAATGTTTATGTTTATATGGTAGGCATGGCCCTTACTGCCGTCTCCCAAAGTTTGTGTTTTCCTTATATTTTCGCAGAAGTTGCGAGAGTTACCAGGTCATCCTCATCAAGGATTGTAAATAACCTAATCTTTGTAGGATCAAACCTAGGTGGATTTTTGGCATCAAGCTTCTTAAGTTTAGTGACCTTGTTTTTCAACCTAAAGGGCCCAACCACGGCCTTCATGGGCTTTTCAGTCCTCTATCTAGGATTTTTTGCAGTTTACTTCTACGAATATTTAAGTGTAAGGTCTTTTAGACTTAGGTAGAAAAAAGCTTATAAAAATTCCAGAGCTCTAGCTCTGGAATTTTTTACTATTTAAAACCCTAATCTTTCCAACGTATTTTTCTAGATTTCTCCTAATCAAACCTAAATTATAAATCCAAATCATATTTAATTCATTAGATCAAATATAAAAGATACTTCAAGACCAGTCTTTCTATTTCTTATTAAAAAAGAACCCCCGTGCAATTCTGCTATTTGTTTGGCGATAAAAATACCCAGACCATGACTTGTTATATTGGTTAAATCTTCCTCATTTATTCTTTTTATAATACTTTCGTCAACTCCCCCACCCTCATCTAAGATGGTAATTATTAGCTTATCGTCAGCATCCATTATTGTAGTCCATATTTTCCCACCTGTATAAATAAGTGAGTTTTTTAAAATATTTTCTAGCATCCTATAAAATAAGTTAGGATCCATTTTTATTTCTTGATTTTGCTTTGCTAATTTATTTTCAAAAATAATTTCCCTGGTTGGATTTTCATTTAACTTATCAACTATAAGTTTTCGAATTAGCTTTACCGGACTTTTTTCCACAAAATTTTCCTTATCCAAATTGGCAAGCGACATAGTTAGGTTTAAGCCCTCTAAAATATTAGAAATTTTTAAGACTTGGTCTTGGATATTTCTAATGTCAAGGTCCTTTCTATCTGCTTTGCTAAGCTCCCAGGAAATCTTTGCAAGAGGAGTTCTAACATCGTGGCTTACTCCCCTTATCCACTTACTTTGCGATTGTTTTAAGATCTTATATTTTTCATTTGCCTCATTAATAGATAAGGCCAGATCTCTTAATTCTCCATTTTCATCTAGTTTTTCAAAGTCGTCTTCAAAAAGCTCATCAATCGCCTTTTGAAAAGGACTTATATTTTTAAGGATATCCCTTATATCCAACCTATAAAAAATATAAACAAAGAGTAAAAATAAAATTATAAATAAGACAACTAACCACAAATTAAAAATAAGGTTGTGGTAGTTATAGTAATTAAATGGCAACTTATCTAGAGAATTTTTCGGGTAGGCAAAGACAAGTAGTCCATCTCCTAGTATATAAGTAAAAACTGGATAATCAGCCAAGTAATACCTGGTGAAGCCAGCTATATCTGTAAGGTCGAACTTATCCTTAACCCCTCTTGGTTTGTTGAAAGATTCGATGACATTCCCATCCTTATCAAGTCTTAGAGCCCAAATATCATTTTCTTTTAGAAAGTTCTTATTTTTTTCATTTAGGTAAGAATTGCTTTTATTGTTTTCTACATAGGTATAAACATCATTAGGATTTGGATATTCATCGCTTAACTTATAATTTAGGTATAAAAAAGCCATGAGCAAAAATATGAGAAAAAACATCAGGGCTAGGATTCTTAATACGATTTTTTTAAATCTTTTTATTATATAATTGAACATACTAGCCTTCTTTTACAAGTTTATAGCCCAGACCCTTGATGGTTATCAAGATTTTAGGCTCTCTCGGATTGTCTTCGAGTTTTTCACGAATCCTATAGATGTGGGTGATTAGGGTGTTTTCATAACCATAGGAATCTTCCCAAATATTTTCCAAAATGCGGTCTATCGAGACGATCATATTCATGTTATCGGCTAGGTAGGCTAGGATTTTAAATTGGGTGGCAGTTAGGGGAATTTCATCATTGTTTTTTATAAGGATGCCCTTGGTCTTATCGAAAATTACCTTGCCTAAAGATATTCTTTCCTCGTTTTTAATTTTTTTACTTCTTCTTAAAACTGCATCGATTCTCCAAAGGAGTTCGTCAGGAAAAAATGGCTTGACTAGGTAGTCATCAGCCTTATTTTCAAAGCCTTCCTTCCTATCATCTATCCCATCAAGGGCAGATAGGATTATGACTGCCATATCGGATTCCTTCCTTATTTCCTTTAGCAAATCAAAACCGCTCCCATCTGGAAGCATTAGGTCAAGGACAACTAGGTCAATTTTGAAGTTTGCGAGTTTAAACCTAGATTCTTTGATGTTTTTTGCAGTATAAAGTTTTTCAAAACCCTTATCTTTTAAAAAATTATATAAATTTTCTAATAAATTTGCTTCATCATCTACTATTAATATAGAAAATTTGCTTCTAAAATCCATTTGCATCTCCTTATTATCCTAATTATACACCATTCTTTATATTTTTTGGATTTTGTGATGTAAAAGTGACCTTGGCTAGATTTTATCGTTATCTTAGCTTGGTATCCTATTTTTAGGAGGAATAATTATGAAAAAAATCTTAGAAATAAATAATTTACAAAAATCATATAACAAGAAGAAAGTCCTAGATATTGACTCTTTGGCAATAGAGGAAGGAGCTATTTATGGCCTAATAGGCAAAAATGGAGCTGGAAAGTCAACTCTTATGAAGCTTATACTTGGGCTTGTTAAAAAAGACGGGGGAGAAATTAGGGTTTTTGGTGAGGAAGTAAGTCCTAAAAACCAAAAAGACCTTAACAAAAATCTCGGAGCCCTAATAGAAAATCCTTCCTTTTATGACCACCTAAGTGGCTATGAAAACCTAGAAATAATTTGTAGCCTTAAGGGAATAAACAAGGCAGAAATCTCAAAAACTCTTGACCTTGTTGGTCTTTATAATGTAGGCAAGAAAAAGGCTAGGGATTATTCGCTGGGCATGAAGCAAAGACTCGGTATTGCCATCGCTCTTATTGGAAATCCAAAACTTTTGATTTTGGATGAGCCTATAAATGGTCTTGATCCTCAGGGAATCGAAGAGATGAGAAATTTATTTAAAAACATAGTGAAAAACACTTCTACTAGCATTTTAATTTCTTCCCACATCCTTGATGAAATAGAAAAAATTTCCACCCACATCGGTATCCTCAAGGAAGGGAAATTAACTTACAACGGAAGTTTGGAAGAATATAGAAGACTCCATCCGCCATTTATTTCCCTACAAACATCTGACAACCAAAAGGCCCTTGCCCTTTTAGATATGGGTCAAACAAGGATAGATGGTAAAAAGATTATTTTGGGCAAAGTTTCAAACAAGGAAATATCAGAAATTGTGAATTTCCTACATGGTAAGGTTGATATATACAGGATTGAAGAAGAAAAAGAAAGCCTAGAAAAACTCTTCATCGAAGAAAGTAGGTCTTAAGATGGCAAATTTAGAAAGAAAAAAATACAAAAGACTTGGGATAAATTTCTTAATCCTAATAGTATTTTTTGCTCAAATGCTAATGGTGGCAGGGGTAAGTCATTCAAAATCATTTGCAGAGGGAAATTATCCCCTAGCCTACATCCTAGACACATATCTATTTATTTCCTTATTGATGAATCCGATTTTAATCTCATCTTTGGTGAAAAAAGTGATTGAAATCGAGGAAAAAAACAAGATGTGGCAGTTGCAAGTAAGCTTGGGAGAAAAAGTAAACTCTATACTCATAAATAAATTTAAAAACCTATCTCTAAAGCTAGTTTTATTGCAAATAGTAGAAGCAATTGTTTTTCTCCTCCTAGCAAAAAAGTCAGCTAATTTTAATATGGATACTGACATGATCTTGAGATTTGGTCTAGTAAACCTATCTGCAATATTAACAAATTTGTTTTTTATGGGTCTATTTATGATTATAGAAATGAAGGCAAAAAGAGTCTACACCCTATCATTCATTTCAATAATAGGAGGGCTAACTGGAGTAATCACCATGCTAACATCAGAGACTCTTGCCTTTATAAATCCTTTCGCATGGATGGCAAGTTTATTAAATATTTCTTATGTAAGAGAAGGCGAGAAATTCATCCAGGTTCTAAATCCAATAAATTTTTATACACCAATCATTGCCCTTATTCTTTTGATAGCTTGTCTAGCATACCTAAAGGCAATGAAAACTTATAATCTATACAAGGACTAGGAGGAGCTATGTTAAAATTAGAATTAAAAAAAATAAAGTTTACAAATATATTGTTGGTAAGTCTGATAATTCCCTTACTAGCTAGCGCCTTTGGCCTTATAAACTATATGGGAAATAGGGAAGTGTTGACCCATGAATGGCAATCTTTGTGGACCCAGGTGAGCTTGTTTTACTTTTTGTTTTTCTACATTCCCTTAATTGCAATCGTAATAGCAAGCCTTTGGGCAACAGAACACAGGGCAGGCCTAAAATTTATTAGACTTAGCCCAAAGAAAAATATGGCTTTTGTGGGAGCAAAGTTGATTTTAGCATTTCTTATAATCTGCCTTTGCCAAATGTATTTTTTGCTTCTTTTCTACCTGGGAGGAAAATATATAGGAGGATTTTCGGCCATTGATTTTTCTATATATTTTTACTATATAGGCCTTAGCATCTTGCTTGCCATTCCAATAATTGGGATTTTTGGAGCCCTTGCCATAAGGATAAGATCCTTTGGGATCGTAGTGCTCTTATCTACAATTTTTACCATGTTTGGTTTTGCAAGTTCCTACAGGTCCTTAAAAATTGTAGGTCTAAGCTTTTTGGCAGTTGAAGCAAACAATTTTAGATTCATAAACCCACATGACTTAAGCTTGCTGGCTATTTTTGCCCTAGCTGAATTAATAATATCCCTATACCTATCCAACAAATCTTTAAAATACGAAAATAAATAATGCTAGATAAGTTTTGTAGCAAGTATTGAGCCTAACTTAAGGCTTAAGCGGTCTGCAAGATTTCCATACAAAAACTGCCCCTCAAGTTATTATTCAAATAACTTTGGGAGCAGTTTTTTACTTCTTAGCATGACTACCTAATAAAAATATTAAGATCTAATTCGTAGGATAAAATTTTTAATAATTCCTTGCCCCTCACTGAGTTGCCAGTTTTATCAAGTCTTGGGGAATATACTGCTATACCGCAAAGTCCTGGGACTATACCTAAAATCGCCCCACTGACTCCTGATTTTGATGGGATACCTACGTTCATTAGGTATTTGCCAGAATTTTCATACATACCACAAGATGACATTTGACTTACAATTATAGATACAATTGATTCTGGGATTAGGTCTTTGGTTTCATATAGGCCGTAGCCTTTATTGGCTAGGATGGCTCCAAAATGTGATAGGTCTACTACATTTGTACCTATGGAGCATGACCTTATATAAAGGTCTAAAACCTCGCTTGGGTCTTCATCAAAAATCCCCTTAGATTTTAGGTAATAGGCTATGGCCTTGTTCCTATCAGATGTTTCCATCTCTGACCTATAGATATCTTCCATAAGCCTTGCCTTGTCTGTCCCTGATATCATCTTATAAAAATCTAAAATTCTTTGGAATTTATCATCCACATCCCTTCCTCTAATCATAGATGATGTTGTAATCGCACCTGCATTTATAAAGGGGTTGGCTGGTTTATCCGTAATTGGCACTAGGGAATTAAATTCAAACTTAGTTGGCTCGCTTCCGACCTTAGAATAAACTTCTTCTATGGTGTTGTCATGGAGGGCAAGCAAAAGATCTAGGATTTTTGATATGGATTGGACGGAAAATTCCTTGTCGATGTCTCCATAGCTATAGGTATCCCCACTTGTAGATGTGATAGAAAGGGCAAAAGTGTCAGGCTCTACATTCAAAAGTTCCGGTATATACGAAGCCACTTCCCCCTGACCAATAAACTTCTCACTCTTCCTAATGGACTGCCTTATTCTCCTATCAATTTCATTTCTATCAAAAAACATAAAGTCATACTCCTAAATTTTATTATCTACTAACCTTAATGTACTTTAACAGGATAAGTGATACAATATAAGTAGGAATTAAAATTAGGAGAAAACCATGAGAGTTATAGATATATTAGAAAATGAAAGATGGATTAGAAAATATGATTTTTACCAAGATTTCATGAAGTCTACCTATTATGAGAGTCTAATCGATTCTTACAAAAGATTAAACCAAAAAATTCTTTTTAAATCCCATATACATGGCCCAGCCCATATTGAAAGGGTAATTTTTTTCGTCCACCTCTTGGCTTTTTACAACAAACTCGATTTTTATGACCTAGATGTTTTAAGAAATGCCGCAAGCCTCCACGATACTAGAAGGCGAGATGATTCCTATGATCCTGGCCATGGTCCGAGAGCAGCTGTTGAATCTATTGGCTATTCATACGCTAGAGATGAAGATAAAAAAATAATCCAAGCCGTAATTGCTGCCCATTCTCCAGAAGATGAGGCCATGGATAAGATTATAAAAAATTTCATAGGTCCAGAAGATGATTTTGCCAGGACTAAATTTTTGGCAGAACTTTTTAAGGATGCAGATGCCCTTGATAGGGTGAGAATTAACCACCTGGACCCAAGGTATTTGAGAAATTCTTTCTCTAAAGACTTAGTTGAGTTTTCCTACGACCTCTACAAGCACTTTTAGCTATTGACTTATTTGTAGAAAAAATATAAAATTAAAGTGTATAAGGAGAATTATATGCTGAAAAGATCAAAGGCATATCTCGCTGGCCTTGTTTTGGGCCTAGGACTCTTCTTTCCAAAAACTTCTTTAGCAGATTCTGTTATGATAAATAAGGAAGTAGCTGATTCTGCTAGCTTCTATACAGAAGAAAATGGAAGACTCAATCCTAGTGCAAATATTGATACTACCGACCTATACAATATGGTTAGCGAGGATGATAATTTTTATAAAATCGAATATAAGGGAAAGATTGGCTATGTCGATAAAAATAATTTTTACAAGCTAAACCACACCAGCCTTGTAAATGATTGTGACATCAAAAAAGATCCGACTGACGAAGCCACCAACCTTACTTCCTATAAGCTAAAAAAAGGAACTAAGGTTACAATCCTTGAATTTATAAATGTAGATGACTTTGTGAAAGTTTCCTATGAGCAAGATCGTTTTGAGAATAAATTTATAAACCTAGCTGATAGGGTCAAAAAGGCTCGCCAAGGTTTTGTCGAAACCCTAACTTTAGATCCTGTTCCTGTTGAAACCATTGGCAGGGATGGCAAAAGTCCAACTACAATCACAGTTGACGACGAAGTTGCAAATGCAAAAGAGAAAATTGGCTACATACATTTTAAGGACCTAGCCCTTGCCCACAGGGACCAAGATGTCATTGATAAGCTTTATAATTATTACCATTTGCTAAATGCATCTATGACCTATAGGCAGACACCTAGTTTTGAAAATGGTCCGGTTTATAACCTATATCCTGGCGAAACTTACGAAGCTACTAGCAAGTTGCCACAAATTACAGTCCACATGACAGGCTCACAAACTGGAATTGACCTTTATTCCTATGCTGTGAAATTTTTAGGCAACCCATATGTATTTGGTGGCGAAGACCTCTATAATGGAATCGACTGTTCAGGTTTCACCATGAGAGTCTACCAAACAATCGGAATTGGCCTTCCACACTTTGCCCAAAGCCAGCAAAGATATGGTATAGAAGTACCATTTGGCCAAGAAAAAGCAGGAGACTTGGTATTCTTTGGTAGTAGCCTAGATAATATTACCCACGTTGGTATAGCTGATGGCTACGGCAATATGGTCCACGCCTCATCTCCAAGAGTCGGCATCATAATAAGCCCAATCAGAAATCCAATCTCAATTAAAAGAATAGTAAATTAAAAAAATTGCTGAACTCGACCTACCGAGCCAGCAATTTTTTTAGTTATTTGAAGAATCACTATCCTTACTGAATACTTTGATTATTGAATTTACTACATCTTTTAAGAAATTAATAACCTTATCCAAAAGGCCGGAGTCCTTGGCGTCTTTGGCTATTTTTTCAAAATTTTCCTTATTATCCTTGGCAAATTTATCTATGGATTCCTTATTTTCTTCATAAAATTTACCAGCCTTACCACCTATGTCTTTGGCTAGTTTAAATAGATTGTCCCTTACTTCTGTGTTGGTGATGCCCGATAGGTCTTGGTAGGACTTAAAATAAGTTATCAAGCTCTTTAAATTTTCATTTGAGAGGACATCTTTCATATCAGCATTTTCTAACGCATTTAAAACAAAAACTAAAATCTCATCATCTGGTGCAGTTTGGCCATTTTTTTCCTTGTAATCAGCGAGTTTTTCCTTTACTTCAATGACTGCCCTATCTAACTTTTTGCTGTCAAAATTCGGGTTGGATTCATTTTCTTTTGACACTTCGATTACAGTTTTCAATTCCTTTTGCGCTGTTTTTGTCCTTTGTGGGTCAAGCTTTGTGCCGTGAAGCTCTTCTGACTTATAAACTCCGACTAGGGCAGATTCTCCTGTAACAGGTTTTGGACTTGCTACAAAAATCTCTGCATCAGTTAGACCTGCAGTTATGGCTGCATTTGTGTATTGGGCTTCGGTGATTTGGTTGATATTGCCAGGTGTCTTTATCATAACTCTGATTCCAGATCCCTTTTCGAGCCTTTTTACAACTATAGATGAAATCATATTTGAATCACTTGTTCCATAGCCTAAATATTTTTCAAGGTCAGCTCCATTTACAGTTCCAACATTAAAATCTTCTGAATTAATCTCCACTGCATTGTCTACAATTTTTCTTTGTTGGTCATTTAAGGCCACACCATAGATTACATCATCTTTATCTTTGTCAAAACCTACTGCATAGGCGATATTTGATAAAATTATTGAAAAGCTTAATACTAAGCCAAAAATTTTCTTTTTCATTTTTTAAGTCCTTCTATTTTTTCTAAAATTGGGTTTAGGAGCTCATTTTTAATATCACACGCCTTTCCCTCATCGATTTTTGCTGCCACACTTGGGTCGATTGGAAGTTTTACTATGGTGTCTACTCCGTATTTTTCTGCAACACCTTCTATATTAGATTCGCCAAAAATTGCATGCTTGCTACCACAATCTGGGCATTCATAATAGGACATATTTTCAACTATGCCTATGATATTTTTGCCCATCATCTTTGCCATTTTTAGAGATTTTTCTACAACCATTTCCACAAGACCTTGAGGTGTGGCCACAGCTACAACCCCGTCAATTGGTAGGGATTGGAAAACTGTTAGTGGCACATCTGCAGTTCCTGGTGGCATATCAACTACAAGGTAGTCAATCTTTCCCCAGTCTACATCAGTGTAAAATTGTTTGATTACACCAGTGACTATAGATGCCCTCCATACAACTGGGTCAGTCTTATTTGGGATAATCATATTAGTAGAAATAAGTTTTATTCCATTTTTAGCTACAGCTGGGTTTATTATGCCATTTGCTGTTGCCATCACAGGCTCATCTATACCAAAGGCTTCTGCTATTGATGGTCCAGTTATATCTGCATCGAATACTCCTACTTCGTAGCCCTTGTTTTTTAGGCCAATAGCAAGCTGGCTTGCAATAGATGATTTTCCTACTCCTCCCTTGCCACTCATAACTGCGATAATCTTACCGATTTGAGTGCCTGGTTGGGTTTCTATTTTAAATTTATCGAAATTTGGTGTTTTGTTAGTCATAAATTCTCCTTCTTATCAACTTCATGTCTTAATTATATTGGTTGTGAGTTAAATTTCCATTAAAATATTTGTAAGCTTGGATCTTCTTGATATTTAATTATTAATATTTTTCCAAATTTTTAAATATTTTCCCAAACAACTTGACAAAAAATTACTTATGATGTAACATAATCGAAAGACGAAGAAGAGACGAGTAACTAAAGAAATAGATTTAAGAGAGTCCCTGTTGGTGCGATGGGATATCGAAAGCTTTGGCGAATAAAGACTCGGAGTCTTCTCGGGGATATTTGATCCGGGAACGAGTTTTGCACGTTATAGCAAAGGAGTATGATTGTACTTTCAGAGGTGTATTTTGTGAAAAATACATGAATTAAGGTGGTAACGCGATTTTCGCCCTTATTATCCAGCAATGGATAGTAAGGGCTTTTTTAATTCTACAATCAAATATATTTTAAGAAAGGAATATTATGAAAAGACTTGTTAATTTATTGCTTGCAATTATTCTCTTATTTCCAATAGGTAATACATACGCAAGTGAAGACGTACTTAGGGTTGGTATGGAGGTAAACTACGCTCCTTACAACTTCTCAGAGACAGATGATTCAAACGGAGGCGTGCCTGTAGCTAATTCACCAGGAGAGTTTGCCAACGGCTACGATGTAAGATTTGCAAAAAACATCGCTGATAAGCTCGGCAAAAAGCTAGAAATTTATAAAATTGAATGGGACGGACTTATACCTGCCCTAACCAGTGGCAAGATTGATGCCATCCTTGCAGGTATGAGCCCAACAGATGAAAGACGTGAGCAAATCGACTTTTCCCTTCCTTATTACAGGGCAAAAATGGTCGTAGTTGTACCAAAAAATTCTAAATATATAAATGCTAAGTCAATAAACGACTTTAAGGGAGCAAAGATTACAGGCCAGCTTGGTACCTTCCACGCAGATGTGGTTGACCAGATGGAGGGCGTGGATAAACAAGAACCTATGGATTCCTTCCCAACTATGATTGCTGCGACAAACGCTGGCACCCTTGATGGTTATGTTTCTGAAGAAGCTGGTGCAGAATCAGCAATTTCTTCAAATCCAAACCTCACCTATATAAAGTTTGACGATGCCCATAACTTTAAAACTTCTGATTCTGATACAACAATTGCAGTTGGTCTTGCCAAAGGTTCACCAATGACAGAAGAAATTAATAATTACCTAAAAGAGCTTGATATTGACAAGGTCCAAGATGAAATCATGACCGAGATGGTAGCAATAACTACCAAGGATGAAGCACCAAAATCTTTCATCACAGAAGTAAAAGATATTTGGAGAAAATACTCCCCCCTCTTCCTAAAGGGTGTTGTTAATACCTTATTTATAGCCATTTTATCAACCATTTTAGGTTTTATAATCGGTCTACTTGTAGCTATTATTAGAAGAATAGATGTAAATAAGAAGACAAATCCAATCGGATTTTACTTCCACAAACTTGTAAATATCTTGCTTTCAGTTTATGTAGAAGTATTTAGGGGCACCCCAATGATGGTTCAATCCGTAATCATCTTCTACGGCTTAAAGCAATATTTCGACATCGACCTATCAACCATGTTTGCAGCGATTTTAATCGTTTCAATAAACACTGGTGCTTACCTTTCAGAGGTTGTCCGTGGTGGTATAAATGCGGTTGATAGTGGACAATTTGAAGCTTGTAAGGCAATTGGCCTTACCAACTGGCAGGCTATGACTGGTATCATCCTTCCACAAACTATTAAAACCATCCTTCCATCTCTTGGAAATGAGTTTGTTATTAATATCAAGGATACATCAGTTCTTAACGTAATCTCTGTTACAGAATTATTCTTCATGTCTAAGTCTATTGCAGGATCAACCTACCAATATTTCCCAACCTACCTAATCACAGCAGTAATTTACCTAGTTCTAACCTTTACTATTACTAGACTATTACTACTACTAGAAAGAAGATTTAATGATAGGGACTTTATCTTAGAATCATCAACAGGAGCGATAAATGTTAATACTCAAAGTAAATAATTTAGAAAAAAAATTCGGGGACAACCTAGTCCTAAAAGATATAAATATGGAAGTTGAAAAGGGCGAAGTAGTTACAATCATTGGCTCATCAGGTTCTGGTAAGTCTACACTTCTTCGTTGCCTAAACCTCCTAGAAGAACCAACCAGTGGAGAAATCATCTATGAAGGCGATAACATCCTAGACCATTCATTCGATAGGAGAAAATATAGGTCCAAGGTTGGCATGGTTTTCCAAAACTTTAACCTCTTTGCCAACAAAAACATCCTAGAAAATTGTATGGTTGGCCAAGAAAAAGTCCTTGGCAGATCCAAGGAAGAAGCCAAGGCTACTGCCATGAAATATTTGGAATCTGTAGGCATGGCCCAATATATAAATGCTAAACCAAGCCAAATCTCAGGTGGTCAACAGCAAAGAGTTGCCATAGCCCGCGCCCTTTGCATGGACCCAGATGTCCTTTTATTCGACGAGCCAACAAGTGCTCTTGACCCAGAAACAGTCGGCGAAGTTCTCGACGTTATGACCTCTCTTGCCAAATCTGGCATGACCATGGTAGTTGTAACCCACGAGATGGATTTTGCAAGAGATGTATCTGATAGGGTACTTTTCATGGATAAGGGTATAATCTTAGAAAGCAGTTCTGCTAAAGATATGTTTGAAAACCCTAAACATGAAAGGACACAAGAATTCTTAAAGAGATTCTTAAACAACTAATGACTAATATTACAAATTTTAAAATAGGAAATTTTCTAAATCCAACCTATAAAAAAAATTTAATAAAAAAAATAAAAGTAGATAAGCTAGGAATTTTCCTTGCTTATCTACTTTTTGTTGAGATTTTTAGCTTTTTTATTAAGCTTGGAGGCTACTATGAATAACACCCTCATTCTCATGGTCCTAAACCTCATAGGCAAACTCTTTTCTTTTTTCAGAGAAATGGTCTTTTCCTACTTTTATGGGACAGGTGCCATCACAGATGCCTTTAATACATCGACTACCGCAGCGACTTTGATTTTCTCTGTAATAACCTACGCCCTATCAAAGACTTATATCCCTACTTTTTCAAAAATAAGCAAGGAAAGGGGCGAAGCAGAGGGAGATGCCTTTACCAATAAGCTATTAAACTTCTCCCTATTTTTGTGCACTGTAATTATGATCTTAGGTCTTCTCTTTGCACCTTTTATAGTAAAGATGTTTGCCATTGGCTATGACGGAGATAAGCTTAAAATCGCTTCACTTTTCATGAGAGCAGTGATTTTAACAATGTATCCAAATATTTACGCAGCTATCTTTTCATCATATTTACAAATCAAGGGCGATTTCATAACTCCAGCCCTTCCCCTACTTATCTTAAATATAATTTTGGGAATCACAGTTGCGTTTTCAAAGGGAAATATTTACATCATGGCAGGAGGAATTTTCCTAGCCTACTTCATCCAATTTGCAGTTTTCCCAAAAAGAATCAAGGAAACTGGTTTTAAGAGAAAAAGAGCCAAGGCAGAAATTGATGAAGACATCAGGACTTTGATCAAATTATCAATCCCTACCATCTTTTCCATGGCTGCAGTTTATATTTCAACAATAGTTGACCAGTCTTTTGCTTCTATTGTTGCCAATGACGGGGGTGTGTCAGTTATAAACTATTCTTTAAAAATTTTAAGAATAGTCTCATCAACCTTTATCGTGCCCTTCCAAATCACAGCCTATCCCCTTATAGGAAAACTCGCTGCTGAAGGCAAGTTTGATGAAGTGAAAAATATCACCTCAAAGACCTTGGTTAAGATTATGATATTGTTTATCCCATCTCTTGTAGGACTCATGGTTTTATCAAGGCCAATAATTTCCTTCGTCTATATGCGTGGAGCCTTTGGTTACGATGACATGGTGAGGACTGCTGATGTGCTTTTTTATTACACCATCTACCTCATAGGACCAGCTGTTGCGGATCTCTTGTACCTATCGTTTTTCTCGGTACAAAATACTAAAATCCCAACTATCATCTCCTTTATACAACTTTGTGTAAACGTGTTTTTGGACTATGCCCTAAGCGGAAAATACGGCCTAGTAGGTCTTGCCCTTGCCACAACTCTAAGTCAATTTGTTCTTGTAGGACTCGCCATAATCATGTATAAAAAATACTTTGGCAAATTAAACCACGCCTACGTCATTAAAAATATTGGAAAAATTGCTATAGGGGGACTTGCCCTCGGATTTGTGACAAATTATACCTATAAGCTAAGGCCATCAAACTCCTGGCTTCTAGTTACAATCCTTTGTGGAGCCATAGTTTACCTAGCGATAATTTTTGCCCTAAAAGTAGACGGTGCGGATGAATTGAAAGAAAAGTTTTTAAAGAAAATAAAAAGATAGAAATAATTATTAGAATAATGACAAACGCCTAGTACTTGATTAAATACTAGGCGTTTTGGTTTTGAATTTATTTTTGAATTTGGTTTTAAATTTATTTTTGAATTTGGTTTTGAATTTGGTTACTATAAAATATCCCGATGCAAACACAAAATCCCCCAACAAAGGCGACTACGGAGACCTCTCGTCGCTTCGCTCACTCGTGGTGGGTGTTGTGATTTCACTTGTACGTTGATTGATGAAGCTTTACCTGTTTAAATTATGATTTTCTGTTTTATTATTGATTAATCTAAAGCTACAACAACCATCTCGAACGAAAGTGTGAGATCTCCATAGTTCTCTACATGAAGAGTTCCGTCTATACATCGTTAACACCTTAATCAAAATCATTTCTAAAACAATATCCCGGTGCAAATACAAAATTCCCCAGAACAAAGGCGACTATGGAGACCTCTTGTCGCTTCGCTCACTCGAGGTGGGTGTCACCTGCCATATCGAGCATCGCGAGACATCTCCATAGTTCTCTACATGAAGAGTTCCGTCTATACATCGTTAACACCTTAAGCAAAATTATTTCTAAAACAATATCCCGATGCAAATACAAAATCCCATAATAAAGATGACTATGGAGACCTCTCGTCTCGTCGCTTCGCTCACTCGTGGTGGGTGTCACCTGCCATGTCGAGCATCGCGAGACATCTCCATAGTTCTCAACATGAAGGGTTCCGTCAATACATCGTTAACACCTATATCTGGCCCTATGCACTAAAACAAATCATAGTACAATTCCCTAAAGTACGGATTTTCTTTTTCTATTAGCGCATACTTTTTCAATCGACTATATTTTTTTATCTGTTTTTCCCTAGCCCTTGATTCATAGAAGTCTTCCCCACATTCATAGTAAACCAACTTTGTAATATTATATTTTGCTGTATGACTGTATGGATTTACATGGTTCTTATGCTCCCAAATTCTCTTTTTTAGATCATCAGTATGGCCTACATAAGTTCTGTCATTGCTTTTATTAAGCAAGATATATACGTAATACATAATATCCTCTTTTACTATATATAATCCCTATCCTTCATCAGCTCTAGGGTCACTAGGAAGGACTTATAGAGGCTTGATATTGGCAAAAATTCTTTGTTTGAGTGGAAGTTATGGGCTCCTGTGAAATAATTTGGGGTAAAAATCCCTACTGTAGATAAGAATGAGCCATCAGTGCCCCCACGCATAGGAATAATTTTTGGCTCTATTCCTAGTCTATCGAAAATTTCCCTTAGCCTTTCTACTGCAATTTTATTTCCTTCATCCATTGAGTCGGCTATATTGGCGTAAACATCTTTTATCTCAATTTCAATTTCAGCTTTTTTATACCTCTCTTTAATGATTTCAGTAATTTTATATAAATAATCCTTACTTGCTTCAAATTTTTCCCTGCTGTGATTTCTTATATTAAGTTCTAGGCTTAGATTCAAAACATCAGAATTTATATCAGTAACCCACACATAGCCTTCCCTATTTTCAGTGTTTTCTGGCATCTTTGCCCTATCAAGCATGGCTATAAAGTCATGAGCTATCATGATTGGATTTACTAAATTTCCCTTTGCTGACATTGGGTGGGCAGGTACGCCTTTTATTTTTAAAGTCCCACTTGCTGCGTTAAAAGTTTCATAAATTAGTTCTCCAAGCTCGCAACAATCTATAGTGTAGGCGTAATCTACCTTAAACTTGTCAAAATCAATCTTTCTTGAACCCCTAAGTCCAATTTCCTCATCTGGTACAAAGGCTATATATATTTCAGCGTGGTCTATATCTGGATTTTTTTTTAAAAACCAAAGAGCTGTCATGATATTTGCTATAGCCGCCTTGTTATCAGCTCCTAGGACTGACGACCCGTCTGTAAAAATTATGTCATCGCCGATATAAGAAAGGACTTCGGGATTATCCTTGGTAGAAAAAACCACATCTCTCCTTAAGTTTATATCCTTGCCATCATAAGCTTTAATAATTTGTGGGTGGATTTCATCTGAAAGACCGACATCCACAGTATCAAGATGGGCAACCCAACCTAGTTTTTTTGTTTTATCTCCTCTTTTAGGAAGTCTCGCCTGGACAACCCCGTATTGGTTTATGCTAATATCGTCTAAATCAAGTTTTTTAAGATCAGATGCGAGTACCTTGCCCAAGGCTAATTGTCCTTCACTTGATGGCACTTGCAAATTTCTATCATTGGACTGACTTGGAATAGCCACATATCTTAGGAAATATTCTACTAATTTTTCTTTAATTACCTTCTCATTCATAATCTTCCCCTATATCAAATTTCTTAGATAAAAAACCACAGCATGGCTGTGATTTTTTTCGTTTTATCTGTAATTTTATAGACCAATATCCAAACTTTGAACTTTTTTGTCGTAGTCTATATAATAAAGTTTGCCCTTGTAAACCCTGTAGCCATAGGATTCTAGATCTTTTTCTACGACATCTCCTGTCAGATAGTTTATTATATCCATTTTAAAGAGGTATTTGGTGTCGTCAAATTTTGTTGGCTCTTGGATTATTAGATTTTGTCCAATTAGGGTCATCCTCTTGTCATCATTAATGGTGTATTTTTCACCCTTTATTTCGATTTCATTGCCCTTTGATTTGAATATTTCATAAATAGCTTTGTCTTTTTCAAAGTGTTTGGATGATAAAAAGAAGCTTGCCTCAGTATTTTCTTCTACAAGTTTTGCTTTCTGGTCGTAGCCTTTTTCTAAATCTAGTTTATAGAGATTAATCTTTTGATCATCTTTCATTTTTGTAAATAAAATTTCCTTATCACTTATACCCTGACCAAGCAAACTTTCGTTTGACTTTGTATGGGTCGCTTTGAAAACTTCTAGCTTGCCAGTTTTAAGGTCAACAACCCCAATACCAGATTTTTCTGATACAAAATCACTATTTTTCTTCATATCGTAGTTTTCGTAATACTGGTATCTTCCGTAGATTTTATCATCTATCATGGCTAATGGATAGAAGGTCTCGCCTTCCTTAAAATCATACATGAGTGTAAGGTCTTGACCGTTAATTTTCTTTATAGAAAATTTCTTGTCTATGGCTGAGCCTACCACAAAAATATTGTTTGAAAATGGAACATAGTCAATATAATAGCCGTTGTTATCATCATCTTTATCATCTAAAGCGCTGATAACTTTGCCATTTCTTACAGTTACTAAAGAATAATAGGAGAAGAAATAATCATCTGCTGTGAGGGCTTTCTTTTTCTCTTTTTCATCCTTGCCAGACTTTGCCTTATCTTTTTTCTTTTTGGACTTCTCCTTTTTGGATTTTTCTAAGTCTTCTTTCCCATCTTCTTTTGAATCTTCCTCATCTTTTTTGGGTGAAGATTCGACAGAAATTACGTCTTTTTTTATCTCATCTTCTGGATAGGTCCTATTTATATCTTCATCTTCATCTTCATCTTCATTTTCATTTTCGTCTTCATTTTCTTTTTGATTATCTTTATTATCTTCTTCATCTGAAGCTTGATCATCTTCTGTGTTCACATCTAACTTGGCTTGATTTAAAGCATCCTTCACTCTTGGGTCATCTAAATCTTTCCCCTCACAAGCCACAAGCCCTAGGGCTAGCAAAGTTAAAATAAGTATTTTTTTCATTAGTCACTCCTTAAAGATTCTATAGCTGATAACTTTGTTGCTCGCTACTTTCCTTACCACTTCCAAAATGAACACCATCCAAAGACTTAATCAGAGCCTTCCCTACTTGTTGTTTTTATAATCAAGAATTTCTGTTAAGCTCTTCTTCCTCTCTCTTAAAATGTGGGTTTAAATTTTCCATATAGAGTTCATATTTTTCATGATCAACAACCACATCTAACTCGCCAATGCTTTCGAATACATTATCTTCGGTGAATTTTTTCTTGAAATTATATAAACCATCGCTGCCGTCAGTTTCAAATATTCCACCCATATCATAGTAGCTGATATTATGGTCGATACAATATTTGATTTCCTCAAAGTTAAGCTGGTAATTTTGACCCATACTCTTGTAATCATCATTGGACCCACCATAAAGCGATGTGGCCCTATTGCCGTAGCATAAAAGAAGAGACGAACAAACTGGTTCTTCTTGGTAATAGCCGACAGATAGTCTAATTTCATCTTTGAAAAGCTCGTATAGAGTTTTAAAATATTCATAAGGTCTATGGCCAATTTTTGCCCTTACAGCTGTATCTTCGATTTGTTTATAGAGAATATCTATACCATCTTCTGCTAGGGTTTTTGTAATAATCCCATCCCTATAAGATTTTTTAAGATGTTTTCTAGTATTTTTACTAAAGCTAGATAGAATCTCTTCTTCGCTCCTACCATCTATATCTAATACCATGTTTAGCAAAGGTTGGCTGGACCTGGTCTTATCTCGTCTAAAATTAAGGCCATGTTCTTCAAAAGATTTTTCTAGACCCTCATCATGTGGCAAGTAAGGGTCTATCCTTAGTAAAAATCCGTCATTAGACCTAGCAAAGTCGCTTGCTTCTTCTATGAGTTTGCAGAAATCCTCAACATTTTTAGGGTCGCAAACTGGTCCCCTTGGCCCATAGAAAAAGTTTTTACCTACACTTTTATCCTTGATGTATATAACAGATAAGCCTGCTTTAATATCGCCTGCTTCTTCTATATAAAAATATACACTCTCCCAGCCACTTTTAAGCTCTGCCCATCTAATATCCTGTTGGAAATGACCATATGGAGAATTTTTAATAAAGTTATTATATTTTTTTAATAAATTTTTATTATCTTTATCTAATATCATTTGTATTCCATTCTAAATTCAGTGTTTGGTATATAGTCTAACACTCACCATTATTTTATCACATGCCCCATACCTTTACAATAGTTCTAATTTAATTATATCATGAAATTTATTAAATCTACATTTATTTATGTAAGTTTTGATAGAAAAAAGACCTGGTTTAACCAAGTCATTGTTAAAAATAAAATATTTCTTCCTTCCCATTCCTAAAATCCCAGAAGACTTCCCTATAATCACCTTCATAGATGCCGAGAATCTTATCCATGGACATGGATTTGGGTTGTATATTTTTAAATTCTTCATAATCCATCCAGAAGAGTCTGCCTTCCCTATTTTCCTCTACCAATTCTCCATCAAAATCAGTAGTTTCATAGATAAGACCCACATCTTTTCCTTCATCAGAAATCCATGTAATGATTCCGACTAACTTCGGATTTTTTATATCAAGGTTGGTTTCTTCCTTGGCCTCTCTTATAACAGAGTCTACAAAAGATTCCCCAAATTCAACCTTACCACCAGGAAAGGTAAGTCCTTCCCAACCGTATTTTTTTACCTTATCAAGAACTAAAACTTGACCGGTCTTTTTATTATAAATTTTTACCATATTCATTAAAACTGTTTTCATATCGCACTCCTTGTGAGATTATATAGCAAAAGAAAAAAGCCTGCAAGTATAACCCCACCCAACACATGGAAGTTGGGGTCAATAAGTCACAGGCTTTTTTTATATTTAAAGTCTTTCTAGACTAATTTTAATTTCCTTATCGTTAAGTTCGATTGGATTTACATCTAAGTTTGTTTGTTCTAACTTATCTGCCAGAGTTTCTTTTTTGATATCTTCTGCAAACTTATCAAGGGACTTAGCTAAGTCTGCGTCAGCGTCATAGGAAATATTTATCCTATCAGTTACCTCAAAGCCAGAATCCTTTCTTAGGTTTTGAATTTTTGAGATGAATTCTCTAGCATAACCTTCGTCTTTTAGGTCTTCGGTGATTTCTGTATCAAGGATAACAAAGACATTGCCGTCAATTTCTACATCGAAACCTTCCTTGGCTGTTATTCTTATATCTAGGTAATCTTTGCTAACTTCAAATTCTTCCCCACCGATTTCTACCTTAACAGGGCCCTCATTTACCTGGTCTATAAAGGACTTAGCATCTGTATTGGCAAGGTATTTAGCAAAGTCATTTACCTTTGATTGGAAAATTCTACCTACAACTCTGAAGTCTGGTTTTAGGAAATAATCCATGAAAGCTGAAAGATCATCTTCGAAATCAACTTCCTTAACATTTAATTCTTCCTTAATCAAACCAAGAAGATTTTCAAGTCTTTCCTTATAAGATCCATCTACAATTATCTTTGAAAGTGGTTGACGTACCTTGATTGATTCCTTTTCTCTAGAAGCACGACCAAGGTTTACAATCTTTCTTACAAGGTCCATATCAGCCTCTAACTTGGTATCTATTAGGCTTTCATCTACTTGTGGTAAGATTTCTGTGTGAACAGTCTTTCCTCCAGTTAATTTTTGGTAGATTTCTTCTGCCAAGAATGGTGTAATTGGCGCAATTAACTTAGATAGGGCAAGAAGAACTTCATAGGTTGTCTTATAAACGCTCTTCTTAGAATCTGTTAATTCTTGAGACCAAAATCTCTTTCTATTACGTCTGATATACCAGTTTGAAAGATCTTCAACTACAAAGTCAGAAATTTCGTGAACTACCTTATTATATTCAAAGTTTTCCATTTCTTCATAATAAGACTTGATTAGGGAATTTAATCTAGAATATAACCAGCGGTCAATTCCATCTACTTTTACTCCCTCAAAAGATTTGATATCAGCCAAAGTGAGCCCATCTGTACCTGCATAGAGGCTAAAGAAGTTATAGACATTTTCAAAAGTCCTAAAAAAGTTGTTTTTAACTTCAACAAGGCCTTTTTCGTCAAACTTAGTTTGCATCCAAGCCGGAGAAACATAGAGAGAATAAAATCTCACTGCATCTGCCCCATACTTATCAAAAAGTGCAAAGGGATCAAGGGTGTTGCCTCTTGATTTTGACATCTTTTGACCATTTTTGTCTACTACCAAGTCATTTACAAGGACATTTTTATATGGCGCCCTACCCATGGTAATAGTTGAAATTGCCATTAATGAATAGAACCAACCCCTAGTTTGGTCGATACCTTCGCAGATAAAGTCTGCTGGGTAATAGCCTTTTTCAAAAAGCTCTTTATTTTCAAATGGATAATGTAGTTGGGCAAAAGGCATAGCTCCAGAGTCAAACCAAACGTCTAATACGTCTGGCACCCTAGTCATAGTGCCACCACACTTGTCACACTTGATGTGGACATTGTCTACATATGGTCTATGAAGTTCAATATCTTCTGAAATATCTTCGATAGCGCGTTCCTTAAGTTCAGCACGGCTTGCTACTGTGTCTGTATGGCCACACTCGCATCTCCAAATATTTAGAGGTGTTCCCCAATATCTTGACCTTGAAATTGCCCAGTCTTTAACATTTTCTAGCCAGTTTCCAAATCTCTTATCACCGATAGTTTGTGGATACCAAGATACTGTTTGGTTATTTTCTACCATCTTTCCTGAGAACTTGCTCATTTCGATGTACCAAGATGGCCTAGCATAATAAATCAAAGGTGTATGGCATCTCCAGCAGTGTGGATAGTTGTGTTCCATAGTTTCTTTGGCAAAAACTTTTCCTTCTTCTTGTAAATGTCTCCAGATTTTTTCATTTGTATCAAAAACAAATTCGCCCTTCCAAGGAGTTTCTGTAAACCTACCTTCAAGGTCAACTGGTTGAACGAAGTCTAAATCATATTTCCTACAAGCTTGGTAGTCGTCCTCACCAAAGGCTGGTGCGATATGAACTATACCTGTACCGTCTTCGTTAGATACATAGTCAGCAAGGATAACCTTAAAGGCCTTGCCTGGTTGGGTCTTTACATATGGCATCAATTGCTCATATTCCAAAAGCTCTAGGTCGGCACCCTTCATTTCTTCTACTACTTCATAGTCTCTCTTATCCATGAGTTTTGCCATCAAAGATTTTGCCATGTAATAATAACAATCATCTTCCTTGTCAAAGACTTTTACATAGTCAAGGTCAGGATTAACAGCAAGGGCAAGGTTTGATGGAAGAGTCCAAGGTGTAGTTGTCCATGCTAGGAAATATTCATTGCTAGCTCCCTTTTTCTTAAACCTAACTGTAAGGGTTAAGGTCTTTTCAAATTCATATCCTTGGGCAACTTCGTGGCTGGCAAGACCGGTACCACATCTTGGGCAGTATGGCATTACCTTAGCACCCTCATAGATGTAGCCTTTCTTGAAGGCTTGGTCTAAAAGCCACCACTCAGTTTCTATGTAATTATTATCCATAGTTACATATGGGTGGTCCATATCATAAAGGAAGGCCATCCTATCTGACATATCTCTCCACATATCAGAATATTTCCAAACAGATTCCTTACATAGGTGGTTGAATTTTTCAATACCATATTGTTCAATATCGTTTTTGTCGTGGAAACCTAATTGCTTTTCAACTTCGATTTCAACTGGCAAACCGTGGGTGTCCCAACCGGCTTTTTTTAAAACCTTGTAGCCTTTCATGTTTTTGTAACGGCTGGTCATATCTTTTAGGGTCCTTGCTATAACGTGGTGGATACCTGGCTTGCCGTTAGCTGTTGGAGGTCCATCGTATATTACGTATTCATCCGCATTTTCACGTGTCTTGAAGGTTTCTCCTAAAAGGTCAATTTCATTCCAATAATCTTTTAGTTTCGCTTCCCTAGATTTAACATCTTTGGAATTGACTTCTTCAAATTTTAAGTCGCACATATTTTTTCCTTTCTAATAAAAAAGGACCGTCCATACAGACGGTCCACTTATTTCCTAGTTTGCTCTTAAGGCTTGGCATTCCTGCTAGGCTAATTGATTCACCCAGCAAACAATAAAGATGATTTTCATTTATATCCACCTAGCATTCTCACCAACCATGCCTCTCTGAAAGTTTTTTATAAATTACTCTTCTTTATATAGTCAATATTCTTACTCTAATGTACTATTTTACCCGATTTTTGTCAAATATGTCTTATAATCTTAAATTTTTCTAGGGTATAGATATTAAAGTCATCTACATTTGCCAAATCCTTGGCATCTTCAAACATCTGGTAGTCTGTTTCGTACTCTTCCCTAAAAACAATCACAGGATTGTTGGCATAGGAAAGAAGAAGTCCAGAATAAACTCCAAAATCTTCGATGTTTTCGATTTGCTCTACCTTATTTATTTCTAAAACCTGGATATAAACATCATCAAGGTCAGTTAATTTAAGGGCAAAGGCATTATCAAAAACTCCTAAATTTACCACTTCGTGGATAATATCTAGGGCGATATTGGCCCTGGTTGGGTAAATTGAACCTGACCTTTCGTGCCTGTCACCCTTGCTAATTTGTATCAAAACTCCGTTGTGGTTATCCTTAAATTCCTCGTCGTACTCATCAAGGTATTTGCCTGTTTCAAGGTAATATCTCAATGAGTCGTAGGCTAAATCTACAAACTTATCCTTAAGCATCTAAAAGTCCCTCTATATCTTTCGCAATGTTGGCTGGTTTTTTCATAGAATCGTATCTTTTGACAGGCACTCCGTCCTTACCTATCAAAAATTTTGTGAAATTCCACCTAATTTTTTTAGATATTTTACCAGAAATTTGATCTTTTAGATAAGTGTAAAGTGGAGCTTCATTTTCTCCATTTACTTCTATTTTATCAAAACGATCAAAGCTTGTTCCGAAATTTAATTCACAGAAATTGTTAATTTCTTCGATTGTGCCAGGTGCTTGGCCTGCAAATTGGTTGCAAGGAAAATCTAGGATTTCAAAACCCCTATCCTTGTATTTTTTATAAAGTTCTTCTAAACCATCATATTGCTTGGTAAAACCACATTTGGTCGCAGTATTTACTATTAATAAGACCTTGCCCGCATATTTGTCTAGGCTAACGTCTTCGCCCTTATCATTTTTAACTGTAAAATCATAAATTGTTGTCATAATAACTCCTCACCTTATATAAGCATTATACAGCTTTTTAGATGAAATTCAGTTTATATATTTTATAATAAAAAACCCAGGTTAAAGCCTGGGTCATGTTTAATAATCAAAGACTGGTACTGATGAACCTTTTGTTGTTTCTTCAATTATTTTTGCAGTTTCTGCTGTTTGGTAATAATTTTCTACCAAGTCTTTTAAGGTAGCGCTGTTGGCATTTTCCTTTAGGCAAGCTACTACATTTACATAAATTGCCTTAGCTGGATCCTTATAATCTTCAAGGAAAATAGCATCTCTAGTTGGGATAAAGCCAGCATCTACTGCCATTCCTGAGTTTATAACTGCTATATCAGAATCATCCAAACTCCTTGCTGTTTGGGCTGCTGATAATTCTATAATTTCCAATTTTTTTGGATTTTCTTTTATATCAGCAGGAGTTATAGCATCTCCCTCCTTGCCATTTACTTTAATTAGACCAGCGGATTGGAGAAGGAATAGGGCCCTAGCTCCATTTGATGGGTCATCAGGAATAGTAACCTTAGCTCCGTCTTTGAGATCTTTTATATCTTTGATTTTTGATGAATAAATGCCAAGTGGTGCTATGGCTGTATCGCCTATAGAAACTATATCAGAACCAGATGCTTGGTTAAAATCTTCTAAGAATTTTTTGTGTTGGAAGGCATTTATGTCAATATCTCCAGCAATTAGGGCCTCGTTAGGTTCTCTGTACTCAGAAAATTTAACTATTTCTAATTTTTTACCAGTTGCCTTTTCAAATCTTTTGGCAGCATCTTCCCAATCTTCGTTGTTTTCGCCAATAAGTCCAAGCTTTATTACATCCTTATCCTTAAACTTATCTTCGCTAGCTGCTTCTGCCTTAGTTTGTTCAGGCGCTTTTTCAGCCTTTGCTTCTTTGTTTTTTGCTCCACAAGCTGTAAAACTTGCTAATGCAAGTATAGCTATTAAAATTTTGCTGATTTTTTTCATATTTATTCCTTATCCTTTTCTTTTTTTCTAACTTATTCTTTTCTTATTAACTTATTCTTTTCTTATTAACTTATTCTTTTCTTATTCTTTTCTTTTTTAATCCTATGTAAAACTCAATTTGAGTTCTAGCTAGAATTACCCAGCCTCGCCTTTTCTAAACAAGAATGGGCAATTAATCTCAAATCGCTTCGCTAATTTGCAAGTCGGTATCTTGTTTATTATAAAATATCAAAGTTTTGTTCTTTTCTTTTCTATAACACCACTGCGAAATCCCCATACAAGGGGATTTCTCGTTCATATAAAGCCAGCCTTGTTTTTTCTAAACAAGTCTGGGAATAAATCGCAAAGCGCTGCGCTACTTTGCGACCCACCAGGGCGGGTTACCAAGCAGGTATCCATGCTCCCTTGGTTATTCTTTCAAAGTCTTTTTTTGTTTCTTCTGTTTGGTAGTATTTTACAAATTCCTTGTAGGCTGCGTTGTTTTCGTCTTCTTTTCTTGCTGCTATTAGGTTGATGTATTGTTTTACTGAGTCACTCTTTGGATTTTCTACGTAGATTCCTTCGTTTTTGTCTAGGCCTGCGTCTAGGGCGAAGGTGTCGTTTACTACTGCGCAGTCTACGTCATCTAGACTTCTTGCTGTTTGAGATGCGTCCATTTCTACAATATCAAGCTTTTTAGGATTTTCTTTTATCTTATCTACTCCAATTGTATCTCCAGGTTCGCCTTCAACTTTAATTAGGCCTGCATCTTGAAGTAGGAATAGGGCTCTAGATCCGTTTGATGGGTCGTTTGGTATAGCTATTTTTGCCCCTTCTTTTATGTCTTCAAGTTTTTTAACCTTATGAGAATATAGGGTTATTGGTGCAAGCATGGTATCTCCTATAGATACAAGGTCGCTTCCCTTATCTTCATTAAATTCTTTTAGGAATTTATAGTGTTGGTAGGCATTTAAGTCTATATCTCCAGCAAGGAGGGCTTCATTTGGTTGAGCATAGTCTGAGAATTTTACTAATTCAACAGTATTGCCTGTTCCCTTTTCATATCTTTTGATAACTTCTTCTAATACTTCGTTGTATTCACCAACAACACCTATTTTTATATGGACTGGGTCAGTTGATTTTGCTGTTTCTCCTGCGTCCTTGCTTTCTGTCTTGGCTTCTTCTTTTGGAGCTTCTTCCTTCTTTTCCGCTCCGCTTCCACAAGCTGTTAAAGTCACTATCAAGCCTAGTGCTAGGGCTATTTTGCTAGTTAATTTCATTTTCTTCTCCTTTTTATTTAGCAACATTCCAACAAATTTATATGAAATCTCTCTCAAGATGATTTCCCTAATGACTTGTCTTTCTAATTAAGTAATTAGCTATACCTTGGATAAGGTAAACTACAATTAAAATTAGTATAACTGATACTATTACGACATCGTCTTTGTACCTTTGGTAGCCAACGGCTATAGCTAGATCGCCTATACCACCAGCTCCAACAGTACCAGCCATAGCAGTAAGGCCCAAGAGTGAAATTAGGGTTATAGATGAAACCCTAATTAAACTTGGAAGTCCTTCTCTTAGGTAAACTCTGGTAATAATTTCTACAGGGCTAAGTCCCATGGCTTCTGCAGCTTCAACTTTTCCACTATTAACATCTGCAAGAGCTTGTTCAACCTGTCTTGCAAAAAATGGCACTGCAGAAAATGTTAAAGGCACAATAGCTGCTGTAGCTCCTATCCTTGTTCCTATTATAGCTTTGGTAAAGGGAGCTATAAGGGCTAATAAGATTACAAAGGGGATGGCCCTAAAGAGGTTGGTTAATTTGTCTAAGATACTGTAAATTATCCTATTTTCTAAAATCCTATCCTTGTCTGTAACTACCATTATTACGCCCAAGATTAGTCCCAGTAGTCCTGCAAAAATTGCAGATATAATTAGCATATATAAAGTTACTTTAAAATCGCTTATAATCCTGTCTTTGATTGATAGGGAATAACTAAAAAATCCCATCCTTACCTCCTAATATTTCTAAGTTTGTACCCTTATCCTTTAGATAAGTGCTTACTTCTACCAACTTATCGTCATCGCCCTTAAAGCTTACGATTAAGTTACCGACTGGTGTTCCATTAATAAATTCTATATTTCCTGCTAGGATATTGGTCCTAACCCCAAATTTTTCAAATAATTCATTGATGATTGGTTCTGTAGTTGATTGGCCCAGATATGATAATTTGGCCAGGATTTCATCATCCTTAAGGATGCCTATATTGGATTTAACTTCATCTATAGTTTCTGAAATATTGGTAGAAGTTTCCACAAATTCTTTGGTGAGTTTGTTTTTTGGATCTGAGAATATATCCAAAGTTGAACCACATTCTATGACCTTGCCATCTTGCATTACTGCACATTTGTTGCAAAGGTCTTTTACCACGTCCATCTGGTGGGTGATTATTACTACAGTTAACCTTAGCTTGTCGTTTAAGTCCTTAAGCAATTTTAATATTTGCTTGGTTGTCTTTGGGTCTAGGGCACTTGTAGCCTCATCACAAAGTAGGATTTCTGGATCAGATGCCAAAGCCCTTGCTATGGCACATCTTTGTTGCTGGCCACCTGATAATTCACTTGGATAAGCATTAGCCTTATCCTTGATTCCTACTGTTTCTAAGAGGTCTAAGGCCTTTTTTCTTTTTTCTTCCTTACTCAAAGACTTATCTTTTTTTATTGGAAATATTACATTATCTATAACTGTAAGATTGTTTAGAAGGTTGAAATGTTGGAAAATCATGCCTATCTTTTTTCTTCTTGCCCTTAAGTCCTTATTTGATAAAGCTAGGAGGTTTTCTCCGTTAATTAGGACTTCGCCCTTACTTGGTCTTTGGAGAAGGTTTATGGTCCTAACAAGAGTTGACTTGCCAGCTCCCGAAAAACCTACAATCCCAAAGGTGTCTTGCTCTTTAATTGTCAAACTAACATCATCTACTGCTTTGAATCCATCAAAGTCAACTGTTATATTTTTTAATTCTATCATTTATCGCTCTCTTTCAAAAAATCTATAGCAAACTTAATTGCAAGACCTAGGGCATAGTCAATCGCCCTTTCGTCTAGGTCAAATTTTGCTGTGTGAAGGTCGCTTGCCTTCCCCTCTGCCTCATTTCTACTTCCGAAATTTACAAAAATTGTTGGGCAAAGTTTAGAATAACCATAAAAGGATTCTGAAATCCAAAGCTTAGGACTTGCTATTAAAGCATCTTCATACAAGCTTTTAAGACTTTCTTTAGCTTTCTTAGCCAAGTTTTCATCATTGATAACTGGTTCTGCCACAATTTTGCTATAGTCGTTAAAGACTACAGAACAACCGTGGGCTTTTGCAGTTAGGTCTGCAATGTTTTTTAAAAGCTCAAAGGCTTTTTTGCCTTCGTCTAGGTCGAAAAACCTTAAAGTTCCTTTAACATTTGCCCTATCGCAAATCACATTGGCAGCAGAGCCTCCATTGATAGCTCCAATTCCCAAACTCACAGGCTTTTCCAAATCCAACTGGTTATTCCAAGCTGAATTTAGGCCCGTAATAATGTGGGCTGTTGCTATTAGAGGATTGACTGCCTTGTCAGGTCTTGAACCATGACCACCCTTTCCTATTACATCAAAGTCAACTCCTGCACACCCTGCATAGGCAGGACCTTCTATAATAGAAAATTTCCCAACATCTAGGGCTGGACTTTGGTGGTTGCCGTAAACTGCGTCAAGGCCCTTATCTTTTAAATGCTCTAGCATTGCATCAATGCCTGCTCCAGTTTCCTCAGCTTCTTCAAAAATAAGATAAATCTTACCACTTATTTCATCTGCCAAGTCTTCGAGGATTTTCCCTGCAATCACTGCCACAGTCATATGGCTATCATGACCACAAGCGTGAGATACGCCAGGATTTTTGGATACAACCTGCTTTTTCTCTTTAAGATTGTAGGGGTCTTCTTGGATGGCAAGACCATCTAAGTCGGTTCTGATTCCAAGAGTCTTGCCAGGCCTACCTGTATCAAATAAGGCTGTGAAACCAGTTGAACCCGGCACATCTTCCACAACAAAACCCAGCTCTTCACACCTTTTTTTAAGATACTTGCTTGTTTCAAACTCCTTGCTAGACACTTCTGGGTTTTCGTGCAAGTACCTTCTGGTCTTTACTATATCTTCCTTATTAAGTTTTATATCTTCTTTTATTTTGTCAACTAAAGTCATTTCATCCTCGATTCTAATAAAAAAACGTCCCATATTCCACATAGGAATATAAGGACGTTTAAATCGCGTTACCACCTTATTTTATGCTTGGTCACCCAAACATACACTCATCAAGTACATACATACTCTAATTCTATAACGGGAATTCCCGTATGGATCTCATATCGACCCATCCCATCCAAGGCCATATTCATCTAGGGTCCTTTTTGCTCCTTTTCACCAACCGGAGCTCTCTGAAAAAAATTCTTCTAAACTACTCTTCTTGTCATATGGTTTTGTAAATCTTTATCTCATTGATAATGGTATAATACCATTTAAAAATTTTCCTGTCAAATCTTTTTTTATTTTTTATCAGGAAGGCTGATTTTATCAAGGATATGGTTAAGCTTGGCAATAGCAATTCCATAGTTTGTCATGGCAGTGCCGGCTTCTTTTGCTTTTTCCACCCTAGATAAAACATGGGTCCTATTAAACATACATGAGCCACAGGCTATGATTAAATCGTATTTTTCATAGGCTATTGGATCATTACCCCTTACAAATTCGATATTAATACTTGGGTGAGTTTTCCTTATAAGCTTTGGTATCTTCACACTTCCTATATCCTCATCTATTGGAGGGTGACTACAAGCTTCGGCTATTAGAATATTTTTTATATCCCCATCCAAAACCTGGGCTGACTCTACAAAATATTCCAAATCGCCCTTAAAGGCAGAAAACAAAACTGAAAAGCTTGTGAGTTTCACTTCGCTTGGTTTTTTCTCATAGACTTCCTTAAAGGCCTGACTATCGGTAATTATTAGGTCAATTTTATTTAGACTCTTAATGGTTGTTTCAAAATTAGCAAGATCAGTGCAAATAGCACTTGCCCCCTTGTCGATAATTTCCCTAATAGTCATCACTTGTGGTTTTATAAGCCTATCCTTAGGAGCTGCCGCATCTTGGGGCATGACAAGGACTACCATGTCACCTTTTTTGACCAAGTTTTTGGTAATAGTGAGGTCTTCCTTTTTGTAAAGTGCTTTAATTTCAGTGAAAATCTCATCCCTTGATTTTTTAGATGCAAGGTCTACGCCGATTGGATTTTTTTCTGCAAAGTCTTTTAGGATTTGACTTCCTTCGCCAGTATCAACCTTCATAGCTATATATATTACTGGCTTGTCCTTAAATTTTGGGATGATTTCTAAATCATCTCCAGAACTTAAAACATAAAGAAAAACATCCACCTTGTCTATTTCTGCCAGAGTTTTTTCGTATCTTTCCTTGCCAAGCTGAGTTTCATCTGCAGTTCCTGCCGTATCTATAAAGACAACTGGCCCAAAATCGGTTATTTCCATCGCCTTTCTGATTGGGTCTGTAGTTGTGCCCTCAATCGGAGAAACTATGGCAGCATCTTGCCCTGTTAAGTAGTTTAACAGAGTAGATTTGCCTGAGTTGGTCTTGCCAAAAATGCCTATATAGACTCTTTCACTAAGGCTTGTCTTAGATATAGATGTCACGTTGACCTTCCTCGACACGTTTGATATTTTCCCTAGTACTCTCTCTCACATCTGGGTTTGGGATATTTTCTAGTTCTCTTTTTATTAACTCATCTGCATGGATTGCAGTTTTTTCGCTTGCATAGTCTACTGCATATTCTTTGAGGGTCACAAGGGCGTTTGGATGGCAGATATTGCCTATACCATGTTTTTTGACCATGCCCATGAAGACTTCACCTGTCCTGCCCTTCCTATAGCAAGCAGTACAGAAGGATGGAACATGATCTTTTTCGATTAGCCAGTTTACAACCTCATCAAGAGTCCTGTTGTCAGCTAGTTCAAATTGGTCACTTCCCTTGGTTTCATGTTCTGTATAGCCACCAACAGATGTCTTTGATCCACCAGAAAGTTGGCTAATTCCTAATTCTAAGAGCCTATTTCTCATAGCTTCTGACTCACGGGTTGAGACAATCATGCCTGTATATGGGACAGAAATCCTGATGCAGGCAACAAGTTTTGCAAACATATCATCTGACAAGGAGTTGTCAAAATCATCTGGGTCGATATCGTCAGCTGGTTGGATTCTTGGCACAGAAATTGTGTGAGGTCCAACATTAAAACGAGCTTCCATGTGCTCAGCGTGCATGAGTTGGCCGATAAATTCGTATTCATAAGAATCAAGTCCGTAAAGCACTCCCATGCCCACGTCATCAATACCACCTTCCATAGCCCTGTCCATGGCTTCTGTGTGGTAGGCATAATTTGATTTTGGTCCAAACTTGTGGAGGGCTTCGTAGTTTTCCTTGTTATAGGTTTCTTGGAAGAGGATATAGGTACCAATCTCAGCTTCCTTAAGCTTCCTATAATTTTCTACAGTTGTAGCTGCTATATTAACATTTACACGCCTAATTGCCCCGTTTTTGTGTTTGATATTATAAATTGTATGGATAGACTCAAGTATGTAGTCAATTGGGTTATTTATTGGGTCTTCTCCAGCTTCAAGGGCTAGTCTCTTGTGGCCTTGGTCTTGGAGGGCAATTACCTGCTCTTTGATTTCTTCTTGGCTTAGTTTTTTCCTTGGAATGCTCCTATTTTGACCATGATAAGGACAATATACACAACCATTTACACAATAATTTGACAAATAAAGGGGTGCAAAAAGCACTATCCTATTAGCGTAAAATTTGTGTTTTAAGTCCTTGGCAAGTTTAAATATTTCCCCATTTAGGTCATCCTCCTTGCAGGATAAAAGCACAAAAGCTTCCCTGTGGCTAAGGCCCTTGGCCTTTCTAGCTTTTTCTAGAAGCTCTGTGATTAATTTTCTATTGTGAGCGTTCTCCCTGCCGTAGGCAAGGGTCTCTAAAATTTCTTCGTGATTTATAAATTCTTCTGCATGTGTACTTGCAGGATCGTATTTTGTCATTCTTTCCTTCTTTCTTTTCTATGTCCATTTATAATTATAATACTTTTTTGGTCAAATTTAAAATAAAATCAGAAAAAAATTAGATTTATTCTAATGAAGTCAATAAAGAATCTTTATAAAATAAGGTATAATAATTACGTTATCATCTGCCCACAGGGTGGGAGGAGGTGATTTCATGCAGACATTAATAGCAATCATCGTTGCTGTCGTAGCAAATGTAGTTGGTCACTTAATTTGCAAATGGCTAGACAGTAATTTGCAAGATGATAATTAGCATAAAAAGAAGACGAGCCCCACGCTCGTCTTCTTTTCGGTCATACCATGCAATATTAATAGCAATCATGGTTATTATCATTATACCTATCAATCTTATATTTTCAATTCCTTATTAATTTGAAAAGACGAGTTGGGACTCGCCTTTTCTTGATTCTATGAAAGTGTTCAACTTCATGTGGACATTATACCTCTTAATCTATGTCATTAAATATAGGTTTAATTATCATTTCCCAAAATCAGATACATCTCCCCTATCGTCCACAACCTGATAGCCAAAGGATGCGATTTCTTTTTCGAGCTGTTTTTTTGCCTCTGCTGCTTCAAGACCTGTGTTCAACTTGTTATCGTAAAGGTTGTAGGCTTTTTTGGCTTCCTTAGGACTTAAGTTTGGCATCAACACATTAGCTCCTGCCTTTAAGCCCAATTCCCTGCCCTTAGGATTTACTGTTCCTAGGGCTGTAGTTGATGGGATTAAGGCGTAGGGGAAAACTATCCTCAATATGGCAACAAGCCTTAGGGTTTTTGTAAAAGACCCATTTTTAAAATCCATGAAGGGTGTATCATGGCTTACGAGGTATGGTCCAATGCCTACCATGTCTGGCTCCAGTTCTTCAAGAAATCTGATATCTGCAATCAAATCCTCTGTCTTTTGGTAGGGGCTTTCAACCATAAACCCACCCCCAACTTGGTAGCCAATTTTTTTGAGATTATAAAGACATTCTTGCCTATTTTTCAATTTCATTTCTTTTGGATGAAGCTTATCGTAATGGGCAGGATTTGAACTTTCTTCCCTTAGTAAATACCTATCAGCCCCTGCATCAAAAAAGGCCTTGTAGTCTTCATAAGATCTTTCTCCCAAAGAAAGGGTAATCGCCACATCTGGGTAGGCTTCCTTAATAGATTTTAAGACATCAACCATAAAGTCCTGGCTAAACTTAGGATCTTCCCCACCTTGCATGACAAAGGTCCTAAAACCAAGCTCATAACCAAAGCGAGCTGCGCTTAAAATTTCTTCCTTGCCGAGCCTATAACGATTCACATGGGTATTAGATTTTCTTATTCCACAATAGTAGCAATCATTTTTACAAATGTTAGAAACCTCGATTAAGCCTCTGAGGTAGACCTTATTGCCGTAAACTTGCCTACGAATTACATCAGCCCTTTGAGCTAAAATATCGGTCATCGCCTCATCTTCTATCCATTTTTTTAGAGTTTTGTCATCTATGTGATTGATTTCTCTTTTTCTCATATGACCCTCTTCTTGGTAAAAAAATTAGGAGGTCCTAGGACCTCCTTCGGGTTTGGTAAAATAAATTCATCTATAATATACCCAAAACTTCCCTTTTTGCAATATTATTTTTCATTTCTTAGCAAATTATAGGGAAATTTATAGGAGCGAGGTCTTGGTAGGTAGGTTTTTATAGGATTTTCAAGTTTTGCTTCAAAATCATCTTGCCAGCCTCTTAATATCTTAAGTCTCTCTTCCCTTTCAGGTGTTTTTGCTATATTTCTCAAAGCTTCTCTCTCATCTAGGCCCAGGTACCTGCCCTTGATTAAATTATTAAGAAGGATTATTAACTTCTCATAGTCATCAATTTCACGTTTTTTAAGATAGGCTCTAATAAAATCTTCATCCCTATCGCTCACATTTCTCCTTCCATGGTAGGATGAAATTTCGCTTGTCACAAAACCATGACCCAAGGCAATCCTTGCCGGATAAAAATAAGCTTCAAATCTCAAAATCCTATAGCCTTCCATCATGTGGGCCATATCCCTATATCCATAACCCTTGCCTAGGTCATGAAGACAACCAACTGCATAGGCTATTTCAGGATCCAAGCCAAGCTCTCTGGCAATTTTTTCGCTGGTTTTGCCAATTATGTAGCTGTGAATTATCCATTCGCCCGGACTTTTTTTAAAAGCCTCGTCCAACATATTCCTTACCTTGTCTTTGTTTGGTATATTCCCAAATCCATCCTTATACATAGTCCACCATCCCGTATGCATGATCAATTTCCGACCCAATTTTAAAATCTACTTGCTTTTCACTCTCTTTATAAAAAAGTCCAACTTTTTGCTCAGACCTTATCTGATTTTTGTAAATCATTTTTACATAAGAAATCCTGCCCTCATCAAGTCCAGGTATTTCCTTGATATAATCAAAGTAAACCCCGTTGTTTACATGTTGGTTTCCATCATAGTCTGCCCTTCTAATAGCAATTTCTTTTACCTTTTCGTAAACATCTGGCTTTTTATAAGCTCTTCCGGAGTAGGTTTCATCACTTTGCCCATAGGCCTCTAAGACTTTGCTATCAATTATTCCTACCCTTTGTTTTTCTTTGTCAAAAAGGATAAAGGTGGCCTTGGCTTTTGCAAAAATCTCCCCATCTTTTTTTACCAAAAAATTCCTGTAGGCATAAAACCTCTTCATGTGGGTGGGAATAGTTGTGATTTCAATGTCAAATCCTTCTCTAATTTGCTTTATAATTTCAATATCCCAACTATAAAGTAGCCAAGTTTTGTCATCCATCTCAGCTAGGTCTTTTTCGATTTCCCTAGCTTGGCTAAAGGCAAGATCGACCATCAAACCTGTAAGGCTTCTTAGAGTAATTATTTCATTTTCATTTGTAAACATAGACCTAACCTTGTAGGTTTTTGTATAATCCATAGGTCTCCTAACAAAAAAGGGCAGCAACCTGCCCTCTTTCCTATTTAATCTCTTTCAATAACTCTGCCAAGGCCTTTAGGAATTGTTGGTCCTTTTTAAAGTTATTATTATTCAAATCTAATTCTTGATTTTTATTTTCAACTTCTATATCTGGTTTAACACCAATTTTATTAATTTTATTGCCATTTGGAGTTTTATATTCACTAATTGTAATCTTAGCTCCTGCGCCATTTTCAAGTGGGAACAATTTTTGTACTATACCCTTGCCGAAAGATTTGGTTCCGACAATCTTAGCCCTGCCCCTATCCTTAAAGGCTCCAGCTAAAATTTCAGAAGCAGATGCTGAATTTTCATTAATAAGGACTGTCATTGGTATATCATCCTTATTGGAATCAGATTTTTCTGTAATTACATTTCCGTTTTTATCTTCAGTAGTAACTATGACTCCTTCATCAAGGAAGGTATCGGCAATGTCAAGGCACACATCAAGGGCTCCTCCTGGATTGTTACGCAAATCAAGGACCATCCCTTCTATATCTGAATTTTTAAGTTTAGAATATTTCTCCTTAAAGTCATCCCAAGTTATGTCATCAAAAGCAGAAAGCCTTAGGTAACCAATCTTTTTACCGGAAATATTGAGAGTCTTTGTATAAACTGTATCGACAGTCACATCACGTCTTTCGACAAGCATAGGAATTAACTCACCCTCAGGCTTATCTTCGCTCACCCTTAAAACTTCAATTTTTACTTTAGTGCCTGGCTCCCCTCTAATCAAGGCTACAGCCTTATCAAGTTGGGTGGCATCAAAAACATTTCCCTCTACACTCTTAATAAAGTCGCCTGCCTTCATACCAGCTTCCTTGGCTGGGGAATTTTCAAAAACTTGAACAACCTTAATAAGTCCTTCCTTAGAAGGAGAAACAGTCACACCTATTCCCTTATACCTGCCATCCAAATTCTCCATAAGTTTGCTAAACTCTTCCTTTGGATAATAGGAAGTATAAGGATCGCCAAGGTTGGCAAACATACCCTTAAGGGCGCCATTATAAAGGTCTTCATCCTTATAATCAAAAAGGAAATTCTTATCCAAAAGTCCCTTTAGTGAATCCATCTCGCTAATTAATTCTTTATCTCTAGTAGTCCCACCCTGGCCTAAATCTACATTCGAGCCAAGCATGAAACCAGCAAAACCAATTGCCCCAATAAGAACAACTGACAAAATTACTTTTCCAAATTTTTTCATTAACTAAATCCTTTCCAAATAGGTCCTAAGCCCACTTAAATTAATACATATATTATATCACAAGATAGGTTAAATTGTAATAAAAAATATAAGCCCACCTAAATTAGCTTTTTAAATAGTATTTTAAAAAATTTTGGGTAAGTATCAAATAAGAAACCTTTTACAGATTGGAGAAAAAATGCAAATCACAGAAGTTTACAAAAATATATACCAAGCAATCTTCCACCTAACAGGAAATCCACTCAAATCAATCAACATCTATGTCATAAAGGCAAATGATTTTGCTATGATAATCGACACCGGCTTTAATAATCCAGAAAATAGGGCCAACATGGAAGAATTGATCCATAGACTAGACCTAAATTTACCAAAAACCAAACTCTTCCTTACCCACCTCCACTCAGATCACGTAGGTCTTGCCAAATGGCTAGAAGATAAGGGGATTGGAGACATTTACATTTCGGAAAAAGACGGAAAAATGGTCGAAAATGGCATAAATAAAGAAGACTTCCAATGGCAAAACATCATAAAAAATGCCCACTTCCAAGGTCTAGGCCCAGAAAATCTAAAAATCGAAGACCACCCTGGCTACAAAAATAGACCAAAGGAAGCTTTTCCCCACACAAAAATCAAACCAGGCTGGGAAATTGCCATAGGAGACTATAACTTTGTCGCCATCGACGAAGAAGGTCACACACCCGGCATGCTAGGCCTTTACGAAAAAGACCACAAAATTTTATTCTGTGGTGACCATATCTTAGGAAAAATTACCCCAAACATAACCTATTGGGGTGATGAATTTGGAGATAGCCTCGGCATCTATTTAGAAAACATCAAAAAAATCAAAGATCTAGACATAAAACACCTCTACTCCGCCCATAGGTTTTTGGTAGAAGACACCAACTCCAGAATAGACGAACTTATCGCCCACCACGAAGAAAGACTCGCCGACTGCCTACAAATAATAAAAAAATTAAAAAGGGCCAACACAACACAAATCACCCAACAAATGCAATGGGACATCAAAGCCAAAGACTGGAATGATTTTCCAGCCAGCCAAAAATGGTTCGCCGTAGGAGAAGCTGCCGCCCACCTAAAACACCTTGTAATGCAAGGTAGAATAAAAGAAGAAGTAATAGAAGGAGTAGGGTATTACAGTATAGATTAAAAAAATAATAAAAAATCTACCCCTGCTCAATTTTTAAAACTAAACCAATTAAATTCCCATAAAAGAAAAACTCGTTTACAAGTCTTATTTGCAAACGAGTTTTATTTTTATTTCCAAAAATCTAGTCTATTTTCGTCAAGGCCGATGTGGCTGGCTTTAAAGACTGGGTCTTTGTTTTCTTTTCTTTGTTTTTCATAATCTTCTAATGCTTTTATAGCGTATTTTCCTAGGGCGAAGATTGAGAATATATTGATGATTGCCATGATTCCCATGAAGAGGTCTGCAAGGTCCCAGGCGAATTTCATTTCCATTCCTGCTCCTAAAAATATTAAGAGGGTGGCTATTATCCTGAAGACTAGCATGAAGTTTTTAGATGGTTCTTTCTTTCTTAGGTATGCTAGGCATGAATCACAATAATAAAGATTGCCCAAAAGAGTTGTAAAAGCGAATAGGGCCAGGCAGATTGTGATAAAGACATAACCAAAATGTCCGACAACAGTTGCTAGGGCCTCTTGGACAAAACCTGCACCAGCGAGATCTTCTGTTGGTGCAACACCAGAAACAAGGGCCATGAAGGCTGTTGCTGTACAAATTATTAGGGTATCTATGAATACTGACACCATTTGTACCAGACCTTGTTTGACAGGATGGCTTACCATTGCACTTGCTGCTGCGTTTGGTGCAGAACCCATACCTGCTTCGTTAGAATAAAGTCCTCTTTTGATTCCTTCTACCATGGCAGAACCAGCCACGCCACCAAAAATCGCTCTGAAGTTAAAAGCATCTTCTACAATCATCTTTATCATTTTTCCTATATTTGAAAAATTAATACCAATCATAAATATAGACATAAGAACATAAATTATTCCCATTATTGGAACGATTATAGATGTGTATTTTATAATCCTCTTGCCTCCACCTATGATGCAATAACCTGCAATTATAGCAAGGATACCACCTATAATCCAAGAAGTTTTGCCTTTTTGATAAAAATCATAAACCCTAAAGGAATCTTGGAGGTTAAAAGAGGCAAGCATATTAAAACCAACAGCATAGGTCAAAATTAAAGCTAGAGCAAAAACCACGCCGAGTTTTCTAGATCCTAGACCCTGTTCTATATAATAAGAAGGTCCACCATAGCTTGACCCATCCTTGGCTTTCTTCTTAAAAATCTGAGCCAAAGTTGATTCGATAAAGGCAGATGCCCCACCGATTACAGCTATAATCCACATCCAAAAAACAGCTCCAGGTCCTCCTAGGCAAATAGCGTTTGACACGCCTACGATGTTTCCAGTTCCTACCCTAGATGCAGTAGATACCATTAGGGCCTGAAAACTTGATACATCATCTTTGCCAGCAGGTTTCTCGCCGATAACCTTTATGGCATCTGGCAAAAGACTTAGTTGGATAAAGCCAGTCCTGATTGTAAAATAAAAGCCACAAGCTAAGAGGATAATTATTAAAATTGGATAGTAGAGATATCCGTTGACCGTCGATAAAATATTTTTAAAAATTTCCATACATTCTCCTTTTTATATACAAGCTAACTTAGCTAACTAAGTGCGCTTTTTTATCATCAATGCATATGTGTATCTATACATCATCTTATCACACTAAAGTATCACTTTAATTAATTTACTTTAAATTTATTTTCTTGTCAATTTATTATTATAGAGAGTTATTAATAATCTTTATTTGCTAGGACCTGCTTTTAGGTGAAATTTTTAAGTTTCTAAAGCTGGATTAAACTTGCTAGAGTTTTATCCAGCTTATTTTATATTAAAGATAAAAAAACAAACGCAAGATTACGTTTGTTTTTCCTTTATCCTTAAATTTTCAAATTTTAAGGGCCTATCCTCTTTAATTATCTTCTAATTCCAACACACCTTCTGGAGCTGATTCTTTGCCTACATATTCTATCCTGGTTGTTAATTTTTCCCTAGCCTTACTTTGCTTAAAAGACTCGTCAGTTTCTTTGATTAGATAAGCCCCTTCTTCGAGATTTCTAATTCTTATTTCTTCTTTTATTTTTGCCTTGTTTTTCTCATACATGGCACTTGTCATTTTGTCATAGGCCTTGCCATCGTAAAATATTTCTGCTTTGTCAGAATATTTTGGTTCTTTGCCCAACTTTTTGCTTATCTCGCCCAGACTCATTGAGTCGCAATCCTTAGCAAGTCGCATCACATCCCAAGGTCCCATCTTTCCTTCTTCTATTTTCCAATAGGCTACCTGCCTTTTGCTTGGCAAAATCAATGACTTTTCTTGACCTTTTGACATTTTTATATCCATCCTTATCTCGTAGCCACCAGTTTTATTCGCATAGGCCTTGGCTAGGAAAAAGGCTAAAAATACAAATAAAAGGCAGCAAAGCCCGATCATTTTTTTATTTAATACTTTTTTCATACGTCCTCCTTTTTCCCTAGTATATCAAAGCTGATGTAAAATTGAGATAAAAAAAGAGCCTATAAGGAATATTTCTATCATCTTTTAGAAATAATTCCCTATAAGCTTCTTATAGTTAACAAAATCCTGCTTTTAATCTTTTTACAAACCTAAGCCCTGTATATACTATTGCCAAGATTCCAACTACTGCCCCGATTAATGTGGCAATTTTCATGATTTTTACTAAAATGTTTCCCTTGCTGGCATCATTAGCACTTGCTACAAAGTCACCAGAAGGTAGTTTAAATTCTTCTGCTGGTCCTGACTCATCCCTGATTGCATTTACCAAAAGCCTGTTAGGTCTTGGTGGCAGAAATGGACTACATGTCAAGAGGGTAATCATATCTAAATCGCCCCTTGGAGCAAGTTTATCCCAATCATATGGTCCAATGATTTCCTTATCACTAACCACATAACGCATGGTTTGATTAGCTCTTTCTATATAGATGTAGTCACCATTTTTAAGTTCATCAACATACAAAAACATGGTATCGCCCCACCAACCCCTGTGGCCGGCAATGGCTGACCTTGTGCCTTTTCCCCCAACAGGTATAGCTGTTCCAGCAACTTGGGCAACACCCTTCGAAATATGCTCATAGGTTGCATCTAGGTATAGGGGCAAGTACTTATCAAGTTTTGGTATGGATAAGTAAGCAAAAGGTGTGTTGGTTGTCCTAAACATCTCGTACTTATTCTCATAATCCTTGCTTGTGAATGGATCTTCAACACTTGGATCAGTCCCCTTGATCATCTCGTTATAGGTTTGTGCATTTTTATTTTCTTCAGCAATTTCTGCATCGGTCTTGGCAGCTTGGATTTTTTCAAAAGATTTTCTTTCGCTTTTTGCCATAAAGTCGTGGTAGCTCCTTAAGACCAAGGGGCTTGTCAAGAGCACTAAGCCCACCAGAATTAAAATATATCCTAAAAAGGATTTTTTAGTTAATTTGATTTCTTTCTTCAATTTCTCTTAGCTCCTTGCTTAGACTATCAGTCCTTTTCTTTTCCCTAAAAAGTGTCAAAGTCAGGATAATTATAATTGGTATAAGCACCAAAACCATCCTAAAAAAGTCCACTCTCGCTCTAGGCATATTAGCCACACCATCATCAATAGCTTCCTGGTAAGGAATCCTTACTCCACGCACCAAAAGCCTGTGAGAATTGATCATATAAGGTGTACAGGTTAGTAGGGTTGCATAGTCCTTATTTTCTACTACAAGGACCGGCTCAAAGTCTGAAGGCTCTACAACCTGAATCTTATCTACCTTATAGGCAATAGTCTCCTTGATATTAGTAATATAAAATACATCGCCATAGGCAAGTTGGTCGAGGTTTCTAAAAAGTTTGGCATTAGGTAGACCCCTGTGGGCTGTGATAACTGTGTGGGTTGAATTTCCTCCGATTGGGAGAGATGTACCCTCCAAGTGGCCCGCACCTTTTTGCAAAACATCTTCACTCGTACCTGCACGAATTGGAATATCGACCTTTATTTTTGGAATTTTTATATGGCCAACCATCTCCTCAACTTCAAGCATCCTCGCATACTCTGCACGACCTGCCTTTTCCATATCTGTATAAGGGTCGGCAAGCCTTGATGGGTCAAGGGTACGGTTATAGGCTGCTGCCAAGGCCATTCTCCTATCCAAATCCTCAGGAGCAAGCTCTTTGGCTGCCTTGACGAAAGTAATAACATCATCTTCCGCCTTGATTTCGTAATACTTTTGACTTATAAGTGGGTAGGAGAAAATCAAAAGTCCCAGGATAAAGATTCCCATAAAGACTATCCTATCCCTGGTCCTCTTAGACATAATCATCATCCTCACCGGCTAAGTTTTCAAACAAGTCACCCTGTCCAGTTGGATTTCTTAGCTTAGACTTTATGAATCCACCCTTGGTAAACTCACTAATCTTCTTGAAATACTTTTTATTATCTCTCCTTAATTTCAAAATTAGGATTAGTAAAATCAAAATTAAAATAAGTGATGCAAAGAATAACATTCTGAAAATCCAGTTATTCCTATTTTCCCTTATAGATTCTTCATCAACGGCTGGTACATAAGGCACCCTATGGCCCCTAACAATGAGCCTGTGAGTATTAATCATGATTGGTGTACAAGTCAAAAGTGTCGCATAGTCATGGCCCGGACTGATCAAGAGGTCATCGAAGTTTGATGGCTCAATTACCTTAATCTGATCCACCTGGTAGGCAATGATACCCTCAATATTTTCTATATAAAACTTATCGCCAATTTCCAGTTGGTTTAGGTGGGTGAATAGTGTTGCTTCGGGCAAACCTGAGTGGGCAGTCAAAACTGTATGGGTGGAATTGCCACCAATAGGAAGGGAAGTTCCCTCCAAGTGACCAACACCTTTTTGCAAGATATCCTCACTCGTACCTGCATATATAGGTAGCTTTTGGTTAATCTTTGGGATGTCAACTGTACCAATCATCTCCTCAACCTCAAGCATACGAGCGTATTCCTTGCGGCCCTCCTCTTGCTTTTTTCTAGTGTAAGGATCTGATGCAATCTTTCCAGTCAAAGACTCGTTAAAGGCCTTGGCAAGATTTATCCTCCTGTCGATTTCCTTAGTATCAAGCTTTTTCGCTTCATTAGAGAAAGTTTCAACCTTCTCATTAGACTCGATTCGGTAATAGAATCTTGAAATCAACGGATAAACCATTACCAAAAATCCCAGCAAGAAAATCAGCCTAAAGAGCCAACGTGATTTTTTCTTATTAACTTTTTTTCTCTTAGCTTTTTTCTTAGCCATATTAATCCTTCATATAAAAAGGGCACTAATGCCCTTAGCTATCAATTATATTTTACTATAAGATTTAAAATCCTCATCAGCTTGCAAATGTAAAATAAGGACCCCTCAAATGAAGGATCCTTCATATTTATGCCATCTGTAATCTCTCACTGTTATTAACAAGTTTGATACCCATTGTCAAAAGAATCAAACCAGCAATCGCCATAATAATAATCTTAACATCACCAGTCTTAACTATATTCTTTATAACAGTAGTTACATTAGTAGGTACATATTTAGTTACAGTAGTATTATCCCTACGAGTAATTACAGGTTTGTAAGGCTTGTTGACAATTTTTTTGGCAGGAAGCGAAATGCTCGCCGCATCAACATCAAAATATGTCAATGGATTGTCGATATAGTAATTAGTAGGCGCTGCCTCTTCTCTTATTGCATATCTGCCATATTCGAGACCATCAACCCTGAACTCACCATTATTGCCAGACTCAAGAGTAATTTGCTTGCCGTCCCTAACAACCCTCTCATATTTATTAGTCTTCTCATCGAGCTTCATAAGAACAAATCTAGCACCAGCAAGCCTCTTCTCATCCTTAGAATCATCAATCTTAACAAAATTAAACCCACCTGTTGGGGTCTTTGGGTTTGGCTTATCAGAAGGAGTATTTTCAACAATTAATATTTTAATATCTCCCTTGTCATCAACAGCTCTTGCATCCTTAACCTTAAATTCTATCTTTGTTTTTGATAATTGGTAACCCTTTGGAGCCTTAGTCTCTTCAAAATAATAATCGCCATCTTTAAGATCAGAAATATAAATCAAGCCATTCTCATCAGTAACAATTTCTTCCTTGCCACTATTATCTAATTCATAATAAACTCCTGCCTTCTTAAACTTAAGAACAGTTCCGTCTTTTTTGTATAATTTAAAAACAGCGTCCTTTAGATATTTATTTTTATCAGCAGCATCTATTTTTTTAAGAATAGGAGTGATTTTATTTTTGATAACAAATGGTTCCCCACCTGGTTTTAAATCTTCAGAAATCTTACCTACATTTGCTTTATCATATCCTGGAGCTGGTGCTACTTCTTTAAAATAGTAAACCCCTTCAAGCAAGTTCCTAACAATGATTTCACCATTATCCCATGTTTCTAAATTAATATCCGCTCCCTTTTCATCGTCGCGAGTATATTTGCCCTTTTCTCCAGTAACTTTTACAGGAATACTTTTAACTTCATTTCCATCCTTGATTTTTTGATAAAGTTTAAACTGAGCTTTATTAATTCTAATATTTTTATTATCAGCATCAACCTTTATGAGGCTTATATCATTGGTCTTAACCTTTTTAACTTCTTTCGCAATAACTTTTCTAATATTATTATTAGTTTCATCATCTGGAAGTCTAACTATAATCGGAATAAGTTGTTTATTAGCATGTTGTTTATTTAATATTTTCTTGGACTCGTCTGTTTCCTTTATTAAATAAAATCCCTTATCAAGATTATAAATCAGAATTTGTTCATACAATTTATCAACATCAAAATTCTCAATCTTTCTAGTATCTATTTCATCATAGGCGATATTATCATAGACAAGCTTACTTGTCTTAGACTTACCCATGTCTTGGATGAGAATTTTATCATGATTAAGCTTTTTTTCAACATCAGCAATATTTAACTCTTTATCAGCTGATCTATAGAAACTCTGAGCAAGTTCAATCAACCTACTATTTGTAATGTGCTCATCAAGTTTTAATTTATAAACTTTTACTTGTCTTGCAGATGGCTTGATTACTCCTCCACCTTTAATCTTTTCTTTTAATTTTTCTTTTTCATTTACATCAATTCGCAAATTAATAGTATATTTGCCACTATTATCAGCAAAAACTCTCCCTTGAGGAAGAAAAACTCCCACAACCATAAACAAGGCCAAGATAAAGGATATGTACCTACTTTTCAGTATATTTTTCATAATTCCTCCCAGAAATCTAAAACAATGGCAATCAATCCGCCATCGGGAAAATAATATAAAGCTAGTTTTAAAAGTTTATTTTCAATATATTTAAACTTATAATTATATATAATAAAATTCTTCTAGTTAGGAATATTATATCACAAAAACATTGAAATTGCTATTAAAAGTAATCTATTGAAAATAAAGATAAATACCAAACATCTTTCTAAAATCAAAAAATTATTAATTTCAATAATAAAGTTTTCCAAATACTTGTCAACTAAAATTAACAACTCATCCTTCCCACCCACAGAGTGGTCTTGAAAATGGGGATCTTGTAAAAGCCCTAACATATAAAAAAGTACTCTTTGGAAAGAATTGCCAGACTGTTACGATGAGCTAAGTATCTCTATGTACCGTCAAAAAATTTATGAATATGTATATACTAGGTATAGAGAAGTTGCTTAACAAAATATTATAACCAATCTCTCATATCATTTCGATTCTAGAGCATAAGAAAACGACCAGATAGATGACCTGACCTCCTTTAGTTAGTTTTTAGGTCTAACTTTTGGGGGTCAGTTCACTAATTGATCGCATTTTTAATTTATCTTTTATGCATATAAATTTAAATCCAGTCAGATGTATTTTCCTATAAGCTTACTTGCTCTTCCATATTGTTTCTTATTCTTTTAAAAGTTTCCAAATGAATTTCGTGAGTAAAATTTTCTATTAAAATTTCATAGCTATCATCAAAAAACTTTTTTATGCTTTTTTTAGCACCTATATCTGCCATTGTGTATATGATATAAAGTCCTTGCAAAATCGCTTTCGTAACCAAGGGATCACCTGCTGAATAAGAAATTATCTGGCTGAAACCAAGATATAGTTCGTCCTCCACAGAATAACTTTGATAAATTATTTTTACATTTTCGTCCTCTTTCAGGATTATAAAATGATTGCCTGCAGATAAAAGTTTCCCTAGCAATGATGACATTTTATTTATACACATTATTGCAGTATTTGGATCATTTGTGCCAGGGCTTAGGGCCATATTCGCGACTTCGGTCAAGTTTACAATTCCACGGTGATAATCTTCTTCTGTATTATTATAAACATTTATTAAAAACAATGGGCTTAATTTTTCTTTTAATTCGTTTTTATCATTATCATCTAACTCGCACTGGAATATATTTAATTCTCCTATACCTTCTCCTTTGATTGTGTATTCACCAATCCTCTTATTTATAGTAAGTTCTGCTCTTGTGCCATTAAGCTCTTTAAAAATCTCATCTGCTTTTATTTCAAATAAATAACCTGAATTCTCAGCTACAATTGATAACTTTGTAGATTCGTCGCCTTTCTCATAATGCTCAGCTTTTTTTCTTAGTTCGACCTCTTTATCAATAAGTTTTTCGCAGTCATTAAAAATATATTCTATAATATTTGATACTTTTAGATTATCAAGAACCTGTCTTGAGAAAGCTATAAAACTAAGCATTGCAATTATAGCATAGGCTATTCCAAAACTTCCAGCTACTACATGTTGGTCTGGGCTAAGGTCTTGTAATAATAGGATACTGATTACTGAATAGAAAAAACCACTTACAAATATACCATATAAACCAAGGACTCCGGTCCTATCTATGAAGCTCTGAAGCAATCTAGGTGATATGCTACTGCTATATTTATTAAGTACAGTGACAATAATTGTAAAACAAAAAGTACTTATAGTCAAAAATATTCCAGATATATTAGAAAGG